>FLOH01000230.1_pt1 | contig 147180 bp, 130 predicted proteins | sample 756751 | NCBI WGS metagenome assembly FLOH01 (sample SAMEA4026879, study PRJEB14308) | marine metagenome | biome: coastal water; material: water | depth 74 m | reverse complement strand
TTATCCACTGAAATGATAGGTGATTTTATAAGTGCTCTTGCGGCCGCTGTGTTTACTATAGTGCCGGCTATCTCAAAGAGCCTTTGTTTCACTTTCTCTTTGAGCTTACCGAAACTCCCTTTTCCGAGCCTGTCTAAAATTGGAGTTGAGCCTCCTGAAGCGATGTAGCGATCTATGAAATCCAGATTCTCAACCGGTAATAAAATTTTGTCATCACCGACATATTTTATCACTATAAAATCTTTTACTCCGCCAAGTATTTCAGCCTGCTCAATCCCTTCAAATATACCAACACCGTAGTCTTCATGAACAACGTAATCACCTTGTTTTAAGTCATCAAGAAATATTGCGCTTTTTCTTCTACGTCGTTTTTTGTCCGGCTTATTCAGAGATATGATAAGTTCATCTTTGGAGATGATATTTAAAATATAGGGAGCATAAACCTCAGTTATATTCTGATAATCATAAATCCCAACTTGCTTCATTGATGCTTTATTCGCAGCTATGATTGTTATTTTTTTATTTTTATGAACTTTTAAAAGTGCACCGATATCTGCTACAACCAGCTCTTTAAACTCATCAGAATTTGGCAGCACTTCCAGATTAAAACACTCTCTTGAAACAGTAGGATTATTAATCCCATAAGCATCTTTTAAAAGGTTATTTAGCTCTCTTGAGAGTTTTGCATTTTTACCTTCTAAGAAATTTGAAGCGTAATCTTCTAAGTGCCAATATCCAAGCGAAGCCACATCTTTTGATAAACAGTCAAATTCAGAGTTCAGCACTCTCTCATTTAGAACATTAAACTCTTCTTCATTTAAAGAATAAAAGGCACTTGTTATTACAAAACTTTCTAGTTCATCTTTTAACGTTCTTTGAGACTCCAGCTCAAAAAATTTAATCTGTTCTATCTCATTATCAAAAAGGGAAACTCTTATAGGATTTTCACTTGAAGGTGTAAAAATATCTATAATGTCACCGCGAAAAGATATTTCTCCCTCAACCTGCACCATATCTACAAAATTATAACCCCAAAAAAGCATCCGCTCTTTAAATGCATTTAAATCTAACTTTTCTCCAAACTCTATGGAAGTTGATTTTAAAAATTCCTCTTTTGGCATGTAAAAAAGTAGAGTTTTAAGAGGTGATATAATAAGAGGTTTTTTCTTAGCACTGTAGTAAGTTCTTAGGCTTGAAAAAAGGTGATGTAACTCTTCTTTATAGGAGCGTAAATCATCTCCGTAACTAGGACGAAAGTCTGGAAAAACAAGCACATCTTTTTTAAAAAAATTCGCTACATTTTTAAGCTCTCCAGCTTCCTTAGAATCTTCACAGATAAGGATTTCAAGATTCTGATTTTGCTCAGTTTTAAAATATTGGAATAAAGCAGTTTGGGACATATTCTTCTTTTTTTATGATTTATTTACTTAAGACTTAACAGGAAGTGTATCTAGATTTTTCACTACACTGGTTCCTTCAAAAATACCTTTGGCTTCTATAACAAGTTCCGTAGATTCTACAGTACCGTTTAGCTTTCCGCCGGCTTTAATCTCAACCCTTTGTGCGTTAACAGTACCTTCTACGTAACCTTGGACTACTAATCTTTGAGTTACTATCTCGCCTTTGATGTGACCTTGTTTACCTATATTCACATCTTTTTGGGAGTTGATTACACCTTCAAACTCTCCATCTACATATAAGTTACAAGTAAGGTTCATTTCACCTTTGATGGTAGAGCCAACTGTGATAATAGTTGTGGTTGTGTCGGTTTTTGTACCTTGATGTTCGCTGTTGCTGCTATTAAAGATTGCCATGGTATTGTCTGTTCCTTTTCAAAAATTTCACTATAATTTTTTATATCCCACTTTATAAACCAAAATGGATTGATAGCTCTAGATGTAAATCTAACTTCATAATGCAGATGGGGACCATTGCTCATACCGGTATTGCCTGTATATGCAATAAGTTCCCCTTTTCTTATAAAATGTCCTGATTTTATCACAACTTTATTTAAATGGCCGAAATAAGTTTTAAACCCATAATTGTGTTGCAATATTATCAAATTTCCATAGCCACTTTTTTTGTGCATTCCTGCAAATTCAACCATGCCGTCTGCTGTAGCGTAGACAGGTGTATTCATCTCAGCTTTCATATCACTGCCGCGATGGAACTCTCTTCTATCTAAAGTTGGATGAATTCTAAAACCAAATTTACTCGTAATACCGCTGTATTCTATAGGTGATCCATTTGGGATAAACTGAAGCAAAGTAGCCATTTGCTGTGACGTTATTTTTGTTTCAGACATTCTCTCCTTTAATGGAACTTTCTCTGTATTTGAGAGTCCTATCATCTCTTCTATTTCAGCCAAAGAGTCAGACATTTCATCTAATTCCTGCTTTTTCATATCAAGTAAATGTTGGGATTTTTTTATACTGCTGTCTAAATCTGAATTTTTTATTTTCAAATTTTCATATGCCATTTCCACCTTAACACGTTTATTTTCTATTTGATCAGCACTATAATCAAGATATAAAATAGTTCCGGCAGCAAATAATGTAATAAAAACCAAGAAGACAAAACTATAAATAATTACTTTTTTCACAAATTTATGAAGATTAAACTGATAAACCCCATTATCATCATTTATTGTCACTGTAAAATGTTTATTCATAATCTCCCTTTATTTAATTATTTTAAATGACATAAAACGTACATCCTTCACTAAAAAGCTCATCGTTTATGTATAACTTTATTTTATCATTTTTTATATAAATTTAGAAATTTTTCTACAACACTAAAAGATCCAAAAACCAGATACTTATAGTCTTTATTGGTCTTCTTAAATTGTGTGTATTGTATATCCAACTCTTCTAAAGTGCTTTGAAGTAACTCTTTTTCTACTATTCTTTTATCCTGAATATCGATAATTTCTACATGTAGTATAATCGGCTTCAACAGAGTCAATATCTCTTTATAATTTTTATCTTTATAGCTATTGTAAACCAATATATATTTTTCTCCTGATAAAGCAGTTAAAATAGATGAAGCGGCTAATACATTGTGACCGACATCGACTAGGATGTTTTCGCTTAGCTTGCTTAATCTGCCAAATAATTTAGAATTATTAAAATCATTTTCAGTATATTCTATATTTAAAAATTTCAAAGCACTTATTGCCAGGGATAAATTGTCTTGAAGATAGGGAGGCAAGGAAAGTTGTTTTGAAATATTTTGTATTTTGATTTCATCTCTTTCATCAATATAGTCATTTATATTGTAAATTTTTACCCCTTTTTTAAGAGCTATATTTCTAGCAGCACGGTAAACATCTTCATTATTTTGAAAAGCCAAAATAGCGTTATTTTGAATGGCATTCATTTTGGTTGTAGCTATCTCAGTTATTGTATTGCCCAAAAATGCTTCATGATCCATACCTATCGGAGTTACTAAAGTTAAGATTTTATCAAAGACTGCAGTAGCATCATGTTCACCGCCAAGACCGGCTTCGAGTACAATATACTCGCTCTCTTTAAAGGCTATCATGGCTAAAAAAGTTGTATATTCAAAGTAGCTAAGAGAAGATGCATCCTCATCCGATAAAAGAGTAAGTAATTTTTGATGGGACTCTTCTAAATCTCCATCGCTGATATTTTTACCATCAAGCCAAATTCTTTCATTAAATGCAGATATATGGGGAGATGTGAAGTGACCGGTTTTATATCCTTTTGCATGTAATGCACTTGCAAGAAAACGGCCTGTTGTACCCTTTGCGTTTGTACCTATTAAATGTATGATTTTGACTTTGGTAAAATGAGACTTAATCTTTTCGTATATTTTTGGCATACGGGCATAATCTATCTCATCATAATATAATGGTTTTGCATCTAAAAAATCTTGCAGTATCACTTCTTATACGCTACCTGATTCCTGCCATCCCTCTTCGCTTGATACAAATACTCGTCAGCAGAGTTGATTGCATTTTGAAGCGAAGCGTGTAGTTTTCGCTCGGAGACTCCGCAACTAAGGGTAACATTTATTCTCTCGCCTTTATACATAAAACGTGCCTTTTCAACATGCCCTCTTACTTTTTCAGCAAAAATAACACCACCTTTAGTCTCAGTTTCACTGAGCAGCGCCATAAACTCTTCACCACCGAATCTTCCAACAATATCAACACTTCTAGCATCATTTTGCAGTATTTTTGCAAACGCCGATAAAACTGCGTCACCGGCTTCATGTCCATAGGTATCATTTACAGATTTAAACCTATCCAAATCAAACATGATTATAGAAAAATTATGCCCATACCTTTCATATTCCGCCTCTTTGATAGCCAAAAATTCATCAAGAGCCCGTTTATTGTATAACTTAGTTAAAAAGTCCTCTTTTGACTCTTTTCTAACATCTATCAGCTCTTGTTCGAGTTCATGAACTTTTTTACTTAAAGCTTCAACTTCACTATTATGATTTTTCAAATCTTTACTTAAATCTTGTGTATTTTCTTCGAGTGCTACTGCTATCATCAGTAGTTTTTTATGTGCAATATTAAAATTAGAGCTTGCATCATCACTGTAAGATTCTAAATCCTGTTTAATATTCTGGATATCGATAGTTGAATTATCAGATCTTTCAATCATCGTGATAAGTCTTAGGGAAAGTTTATCAAGTACGCTGTCCAAAGATGTAATCATATCTCTTACACTCTGTTTATCAAGGGCTATTCTAAGAGAAATCGCTGATTTAATCTCCTGTTCAACACCGGTTGTTTCCAGTAAAGAGGGATCTTCTTTTATTCTTTCACTGAGTGATGCAATCTCTTCGTTCACGCTCGATGCAATGGATGGGACTAAAGATGCTATTATAAGAGAAGATATTCTGGAAAGATTTACTCCAGAAGATAATTTATCTGAAGAGTTCAATGAAAGGTGTAGGCTTTCTATAGTTTTTTTCAGATCACTGCTATCAACATTCCCTATAGCCTTTAGTCTTTGTAAAAAGGAATCATCATAGGTAGTAATAAAATTTACCCAAAGCTGTCTAAACTGCTCTATCTGGGCTGTTGTTGCTCCCGAATTCAATAACTCAGCACTTCTTTTAGCCAAAGCAGATGCTTCTTTGTTGTGTAGCACCTCTACAACCTGCAAAACTCTTTTTGTAAAAACACGCTGTGCTTCGAGCATCTCTGAAGCTTGAGATGGATTTATTCTATTTAATTTAGAGATTAAAAAACGAGACAATTCACCCATTGTTTTAATTCTATACTGAGTTAACTCTTGCTGAAAATCCTTGTTGAGGGTTTTAACAAATTTATCTACATGTGAGCAATCTTCAAATGACATGCCGGCTCTTTGAACTTCCTTACAAAAAGCTTCAGCATAAAAATCCGGAGTTAGCAATTTGCCTTCTAATTCTAATCGTTTTGTAGCATTATTTATGATATTTTTTACTGTCATGATTACTCCTCAACTTTAGATTTTCTTGCACCTTCTGCTGATACTTTTGAGATAAATGATTCAATTGCTTTTTTAGAACTACGTCTAATTGCATCAAATCTTTCTAAATCACTCACAACTGCATTTGGTTGAACAGAAAAATCATAGGACCCTGATACTGAATAATTTTTGCTCAAGTTATTATGTTGTTTTGTAACACTCAAAGCTACAGTCATTCTATAACTCACAATATAACCATCAGTATTATACTGAATAGGAGTGTACGAGGTACTTTGTATCGCTAAAATCAAATGTGTGTCAGAACTTGCCCTGTCCACTAGAGAAGCATGAAAAACCTCGATAATAGCTCTGTCAACTGCATCTTTTATAATAACGGTATTTTCCGGATCCTGTAAAGAGATCACAATACTTGTACTGATTTTCTCACCAAGGATATTTCGTGAAAACTTTGAACTTGGCTGATATCCACATCCACTCATAGATACTATTATTACAATCAACAATAAACTTTTTATGTAATGTGCAAATTTATTCAAAACTACCCTTTAATGACCAAATTGACTAACTTTTTAGGAACAACAATCTCTTTGATTATTGTTTTATCTTCTAACCATTTTTCTACACTTTGTTTTGCCATACTGATAATATTTTCATTGGTTTCATCTAAGGCAACTTCTATTTGTGCACGTACTTTTCCGTTAATCGAGACTCCAAGACTTATGCTGTCTTCTACAAAAACTTCATCGATAACCGTTTGAGAGGATAAATTATTCAAACTAAAATATTTACTGCTTATTTCCCAACATGTATGAGGAATAACAGGCTCCATGATTGAGCTTAAAATCCAGTACCCCTCACTCCAAACATCAGAATTATTCTGAACATTGAGTGCGTTCATGGCTTCCATGACACCTGCAATCATAGTGTTAAATGTATATCTTTCGTTATAAACATCATTTGCACGAACCAGTGCTTCATACACTTTTTTTCTTGCAAATTTTTCTTCTTTACTTAATGAGGAATGGTCAATTTTTGGGATTTTGTCTGTTTTTAGAACATTGCCTGAATTGGTAAAAAATCTCTTTATAAATCTATGAGAACCCTCAACTCCGCTATCGTTCCACTCCAATTCCTGTGTCGGAGGAGCTGCAAAAAGGATGAACATTCTTGCCGTATCTGCACCGAATTTTTCTATGATTGCATCAGGGTCGACAGTATTGCCTTTGGATTTACTCATCTTGGCACCGTCTTTGAGCACCATCCCCTGAGTCAGAAGCTTATCAAACGGCTCATCAAAATCTACATAGCCTAAATCACGAAAAACTTTCGTAAAAAATCTTGCATACAAAAGGTGAAGTATCGCATGTTCTATCCCGCCGATGTAGTGGTCAACGCCCATCCAGTACTTTATCTGCTCTTGTGAAAACGCTTCTTTTTCCCAGTTTTTAGGTGATGCACAAAATCTTAAAAAATACCAGGAAGATTCAACAAAAGTATCCATAGTATCAGTTTCACGAATCGCATCTTTACCACATGCAGGGCACTTGCAATGCTTCCATGTAGGATGATTATCAAGAGGATTGCCTTCGCCTGTTATCTCTACATCTTCGGGAAGAGCTATTGGAAGGTTCTCTTTCTTCTCCATAACCAGACCACAATCATCACAGTGAACAAAAGGGATAGGAGCACCCCAATATCTCTGACGGCTTACCCCCCAGTCTTTGAGTTTGTAGTTAGTAGTTTTTTTCCCTATATTATTTTCTTCAAAATATTTGATTATATTGTATTGTGATTTTTTAGAGTTAAGTCCATCAAATTCACCTGAGTTAAAAAGCTCTCCAACTTCAGTAAATGCTGAGTCTAAACTTACTTCGCCATCAAATGGTTTGATGACTGCGTGTATAGGCAAGTCGTACTTTTTAGCAAAGTCAAAATCTCTGTCGTCATGCGCAGGAACAGCCATGACAGCGCCAGAACCATAATCCATAAGAACAAAGTTAGCCACCCAGACAGGAATCTTTTTGCCTGTTAGCGGATGAAGTACTTCTATCTTCAGAGGCACACCGCTTTTCTCTTTTTGTCTGTCAATAGAAGAAGTTGTCTTCATCTTTTTGATTTGGGAAATAACATCATCAGGTAAAAGTGAGTTCTCTATCATGTAAGTAACTATCTCATGTTCAGGAGCCAAAGCAGTATAGCTCACACCGTAAATAGTGTCCGGTCTTGTTGTAAATACATCAAAACTTTTAAAAGTATTGTTTAATTTAGCAGACGATTCTTCATCAAAAAACAAATCAAACGCTAAACCGTTTGATTTACCTATCCAGTTTTCCTGCATAGTTAAAACCTGCTTAGGCCAACCACCTTCAAGTTTTTTCAAATCATTCAGCAACTCATCACCGTACTGAGTGATTTTGAAGTAATACTGGTTCATGTCTTTTTTGACAATCGGAGTGTCACATCTCCAGCAACAACCCTCAACCACCTGCTCGTTAGCCAAAACAGTTTGGTCATGCGGACACCAGTTCAAAAGACCTTTTTTACGGTAAAGCAAACCTTTTTCAAACATATCGATGATAAATGATTGTTCAAACTTTGTGTAAAGTTCATCGCTTGTTGCCATTTCTCTCTCACGTGAAAATGAAAAGCCAAGGGCATAAAACTCTTTTTTCATGTAGTCTATGTTGTCGTATGTCCAACCCTTAGGATGTGAACCATTTTTGATAGCCGCATTCTCAGCAGGCATACCAAAGCTGTCAAAGCCTATCGGATGAAGTACATTTTTGCCTTGCTGACGATGGTAACGTGCAAAAGCATCACTAATTGAGTAATTTCTTACATGTCCCATATGAAGTCGCCCGCTTGGAAACGGGAACATGCTTAATATGTACTTTTTTTCTTTGGTAAAATCTTCGCTTGGTTCAAAACTTTTGTTTTGCTTCCAATATTCTTGCCATTTTTTTTCTATTGTTTGTGCGCTGTATTCCAAAAAACTTTCCTAATATTCGTCATGTATTTTTGAGCTTTCTATGTATACAAGACCCATAGAAAATATATTTGCTATTAAAGCGCCGATTGCAAGAGCAATTGCCCAATCAACATTTCCAACAACTTCCAGATAAATAAATGCAGGAATTAGATGCAAATCAGCAACTAAAGATGATGCTAAAAGTTCAGCTGAAAGTAAATTCCTGACACCTATCTTTAAAAAGGTAGAAACTAGGTTTAAACTACCTGCAACAAAAAGTGCCACTGCACTATGCTCATACAAAAAACCTGCGATTGATGTTACACTCATCAACGAGAAAAATACATATATTACTTTGCCCCAATCCATAGCTGTGCCTTTACTTTGATAAAAATTAGAGTGATTATACAAAAAATATCTTAAGTAGTGACTGAATAAAATCCTGAAGCATTCGAGCGTAGATAAAGTACTCTTAAATTCAGCAAGTAAAACATAGGTATAATTAGATTGATTTTACCAAATAGGATTTATGTATGGACTATCAGTCAATAATCAATGAAATAGCAGAGGAAGTTTTTCCTTTACTGGGTGATGGAAAAGTTGCTAACTATATCCCAGCCCTAGCTGGGGTCAATCCTAAACAATTTGCAATGACACTGACACTTTTTGATGGGACACAGTACAGCGTCGGTAAAGCAGATACACTCTTTTCTATTCAGAGTATTTCAAAAGTTTTTACATTTACATTGGCCCTTAAGTTTTATGGTACCGATTTGTATAAGCGTATCGGACTTGAGCCATCTGGAAATCCATTCAACTCTCTTGTGCAACTTGAATACGAGAAAGGTAAACCGAGAAACCCCTTCATAAATGCCGGCGCTATTAATGTGACAGATGCACTTATAAATCATTATGGAAATGATGAAACTGCTTATGAAGAGGTTTTGGAGTTCATAAGAGCCATCTCTGATGACAAAACAATTGATTCTAGTGATGTTGTCGCAATATCTGAGATGGAGCATGGATTTAGAAATCTTGCATTAGCAAACCTGATGAAAAGTTTTAATAATCTTGATAACAAAGTAGAAGATGTTGTTGGAACATACTTTAAACATTGTGCTATTGAGATGAATACAAAAATGCTCTCAAGGGCTATGCTTTATCTGTCCAATGATGGAGTTGACCCTGTAACTGGTCAAATATATATAACTGCCTCACAATCAAAACGGATAAATGCGGTTATGCTTACATGTGGACACTATGATGCTTCAGGAGATTTCGCTTTTAATGTAGGTTTACCGGGGAAAAGTGGAGTTGGAGGTGGCATAGTCGCTGTTGTTCCCGAAGTTATGGGAATATGTGTTTGGTCTCCAGGCTTAAATGCCAATGGAAATTCCCTCGCTGGAACTAAAGCTCTAGAGCTTTTTACTACTAAAACAGGATTGTCTATTTTTTAAAATTTGAAAAAATAGACCAACCTAATTTCTTACATAACTCCTGATTCGAACTGAGCTTTATTTCTTTATTCTCATACAATCTGAACAAAGTCCAGCTTATATTCAGACACTAAAGCTTCAGCTTACGCTGAGAGATGAGAGCTATGTAAAAACTACATAACTCCAGATTCGAACTGAGCTCTCATCTTTTCTTTTTCATCTTCTCTTTTTGCTTTTTCGGCAAGCTTATTATGATACTTTTTCACATCAAAACCAAACCATAAAAGTATAGGTGAAGCGACAAAGATAGAGGAATAAGTTCCAATTACGATACCGACTAAAAGCGTAAATGCAAAGGCGTGAATAATCTCTCCGCCAAACATAAACAGAGTAAATACAACAAAGAAAGTTGTAAGTGATGTCAGAGTTGTTCTAGCCAGTGTTCTTGTGATTGATTCATTAATAGTCTCAGCCAACTCCACATTTCTAGAACTTGTAATACCCTCACGAATACGGTCAAAGACTATGATTGTATCATTTAAAGAGTACCCAAGTATAGTTAAAATCGCAGCTAAAACATCTAAATTTACATCTATTCCTATAAGAGCAATAGCACCTAAGGAGATTGAAACATCATGAACAAGTGCTACAACAGAGGCAACTGCAAATCTCCACTCAAATCGAAATGCCACATAGATCAAAATCCCTATAACTGCCAAAAGAAGAGACATTATACCTTTTTCTTTTAACTCACTTCCAACCTTGGGACCAACTATATCAACACGGCGGATTTCATAGTTTCCGGTACCTTGAAGTGCTTGTCTTGTAAGATCTCCAATATCTACAGTCACATTGCCTGTTGTAGTTTTCATACGAATCACAACTTCTTCGGCTGAGCCAAATTCACTTATGGATGAGCCGTCAAAAATATCATTTGATTTAAGCTTTTTTCTCATCTCATCAATTGGTGCAGCTTTATCATACTTCACCTGAACAACAGTTCCGCCGGCAAAGTCAACACCATAGTTGAGACCTTTGGTTGCTAAAATAACATAAGAGGATAAAACTAAAAGTATAGAAATAATGATAGCAATTTTAGACCTTTGCATAAAGGTAAAGGTTTTTGTATATTTAAAAAATTCCATAATTAACCCTTAATCCCAAACCAAAAACGGTTGTTTTTACTTTTTTGTATCTTTGACTCTAACATCTGATAGATTCCGTGCGTACCCAATATTGCAGTAAGCATAGATGCTAAAATACCTATACTGATGGTAATTGCGAACCCTTTAATGGCTCCGGTTCCATAAACATAAAGAACAACAGCAGCAATCAGCGTAGTAATATTCGCATCCAAAATAGCTCTCATAGCATTTGAATATCCATCTTCTATGGCTTTATGCATGGATTTACCTTCATAAATAAGCTCACGAATTCTCTCAGAGATGATAACATTTGCATCAACTGCCATACCGACGGTTAAGACTATACCTGCCATACCAGGAAGGGTAAGTGTTGCACCAAAGAGCGCCATGACCGCCAAAATGATAAATAAGTTAGCAACAAGAGCAACATTTGCAATAACACCAGCCATTCTGTAATAAACAACCATAAATATAATTACTAAAATAAAACCCCCAATAAGGGCTATCATACTAGCTTTAATACTGTCAGCACCCAAACTTGGTCCGACTGAGCGTTTTTCCATAAGATATATCGGCGCTAAAAGAGCACCTGAACGAAGAGCAATAGCTAAATCTTTCGCTTCCATTACAGTATAACTGCCGGAAATCTGACCGCTGCCGCCGCCGATGCGCTCGTTGATATTCGGTGCAGAATATACCTTACCATCTAAAACAACAGCTAATCTTTTTCCAACATTTTTACCTGTGAAGTCTCCAAAAATCTCAGCACCTTCAGCATTGAGAGAAAAGTTTATCAAAGGACGGTTGTTTTGATCGAATCCCATAGACGCATTTGTCAGCATGCCACCGTCAAGTATTGGTATTTCATGGACGAGATATTTGATTTGAGGATTATTGGAATCTTCTAAAATCAAATCACCGTAAGATGCTGCATCAGCATAACTCATAGTGTAAACACGGCCGGCCTTATCTTCATCGACAGCCATAAGTTCAAGCTTTGCGGCACGGGAGATCAGCTCTCTTGCACGCTGTTCTTCCTCTTGAGTTTTGATACCTGCCAATTGAACAAGTATTTTTTCTTCGCCCTGTCGTGCGACAATAGGCTCAGTCAAACCAAACTGGTCCAGTCTATTTCGTATAGTCTCAATCGCTTGGTCAACTGACTGCTTTTTAGTTTTTTCTATCTCTGCAGGAGATAAAGTCAAAGATAAATGTTCACCATCAACAATTACTTTGGCACCCTCGACTTTATCTAAAAACTCTTTTACAGTTTTAATGTCATCACTATCTAAAAGTGCAAAAGAAACACCATTCTCATCAAACTTAAAATTATCAACAAGAATATCTTTTTTTTCACTGAAATGTTTAATACTTGCAGCTATAGACTTGATACGCGATGCAGTCGCTTCATCAGTTTTTACACCAAGCAACATGTATAAACCGCCCTGAAGATCAAGACCTAATGTAACTTTTTTTCCCTCTTGCATCTGTAAAAGAGATGGAGCAGAAAAAACTAATCCAAAAACTATCGCTAATGCGAATACAACTATGCGATAATTAAGCTTCATCCTCATACTTTCTAGTGATAGAATCTTTTGTAAGCTTAGTGATAACATCATCGTTCATCTTAACACTGAAAAAGTTGTTTTCAACTTTATATACAGTCACGATAAAGCCACCGTTAGTAACTACTTTGTCACCTTTTTTAAGAGCTTCAATCATCTCTTTTCTTGCTTTAGCCTCTTTTTGTTGCGGGCGAATAATTACGAAGTACATAATTGCGATTAAAAATACGAAGGGTAATAGTTGACTTACAATTTCCATGAAAAAGTATCCTTTTGTTGGTTATACCAAACCCAGTTAACCAATGCACTTCTAAAGTGTATTGGTTAACTGGGTTTGGTATTAAATTTGGGGGATTATACAAAAAGTATATTAACAAGTGACTGAAAATGCAATAATTTCAGCCTCAAAACTCTTTCCTTACTATCTTTTTTTGTATGGTATAGGCTACAGCAATGTTTGAGAATACTTTATAAATCGTCAGTTCCAGTAAGATACTCACCAAAATAGAAAGCATAAAAATAAAATCCAGTTCTTTTAAACCAAGGTGAAATCCATGATTGACTACTTTTATAAAGGAGCGTACCATCTCATTTTGTGCCTGCCAGGAATTAGCCAACACTTCACTCTCAGCTGAACTTAAATTTTGTGTTTTATATTGTAAATCCTCTTTCTTTTCTTTTCTGTATTGTTCAGACTCTTGTTCAATCTGATCATTGTAAAGATGTTCTAGCTGCATTCGCTCTTTAGCAAACTCATCGATTAATGTTGTACGCTCTTTGATATGTTCTTCATATTTTGAACCTTTCCATGTCTTGCCATCTTCACCATACACTGTCTTTTGTTTTTCAATTTGAGCATCTTTATCTGCTATGACCTCTTTTTTTCTGCCTTCAAATTCAGCGATTTTTTCAAAAAAGTCTTGTTTAAGCTGTTCTGTTCTTCTGAGATGATCTTTTTCTGTCAATGAGACGATATCATCATATTCGGTTTGAATTTTTTTAATAGACTCTTTTTTAAGTTCTTCGGCATGTGGGCTCTCAAGTTTATCCGCTGTCACTGCCATGGAAGATATAATAGACAAACCAAAGAGTAAAGGGATAAAAATACTGCCAAGAATCTTGAGAGTTATTTTGCTCAATTCTGTTTTTGAATTTTTAATATAAACCCGCATAAAAATAGTTCCGACTTTTGCCACTTCAAAAGCAATAACCATCACCACAGAAATGAGTAAAAATCCTGGATAAAAACTATCAAAAGCAATCATTTCCATGTACGCTGAGACAACAAAGGCGGCAACACCCGCAAGCAAATAAATGAATAATGCCGTATTTTCTACAAAAATCATGGCCGAATCTCTAAAAGCCTGATCAAAAAAACTGGAAGATTTTTGCTTCAATATCGGCTCTTTTTCTTCTTTTGATTGTTGTTTTTTTTGTTCTACTTCCTCCACTTCAGCTTCTACAAATTCTTCTTCTACTATTTCAGCTTCTGCTTCATCAGGACTAGTTTTTGACTCTAGCGCAGGACTTTTAGAATCTGCAAGGGCTTCAATATCAAGTTCTTTTTTTACTTGAGCAAGTTGACTTAAAAAATTGATTTTATCATTAGAATAAAAAAGCATCCAATGTAAACTAAAATCCTCTTCCATATTTTTCACAGTTTTAAAAATAAAATTATTTTTATGATTACGAAGAATATTGGAATCCAAAATATGCTCAACGCCCTGATCTTTAGTGATATTGTCTTCAAAAATAAAAACAATACGATCCAGTTTATAGACATTTTCAATCAATACTTGATTGTATTTAGTGACACGTTCAACAATACCTTCAATCTGATGGTCACAAAAAAGATCAAGTGCATAAATGTATTCATCCCCTGATGGAAGGGTAAAATTCATTGTTGCATTGGGGATAATGTAATCACCTGAGTTTAGCTGATACCTTCCGCTCACTTCCAATTCATTTTTTTTAGTCTTATTTTTAAAAGTGTCAAAGTAGGAACTGAAATAGTTGATTTCTATATTGCGGGACTTAGTATATGTGTCAAAGAGTATGTGGTAATTAACCGTATAATAAATATGAAAATAATCTTGCTTCGTAATGCTCAGTTGCCTTAAATCTATATCTTGAAAATATCTTTTATTATCAATATCAAGCTGTGTATTTGGTATTGCAAAATAAATATTCTCCAATTCAATAGTAGAATTTTTAAGTTTAAGTGATTTTATAAAGTGTTTTTCTTCTAGTGTTTGTAAAAAAACTGTATCAAGATCAATCTTCAAAAGCTTAGATAATTGTGTAACTGTTAGAAATTTATAATGAAGAAGCATATTAATTATAATTACTTCGTTTGTTGATATTACAAGTTTATTCATATTCACTATAATCCATGATTTTATTTTTTATAATTATATCAAATCTTTTACAACTATTCGTGAAGCATTTTTATAAAAACATCTAAAATGTTCATATCTAAATGGGTATTCATTTCGAGTTTCATTATTTGAAGTGCATTAAAAGAGTGCATAGATTCTTTATACGATCGTTTAGTTGTTAATGCATCAAATATATCACAAATACCTATTATTCGTGGGAATAAGCTTATCTCATGAGCTTTGAGTCCATCTGGATAGCCCTTACCATCAAGCTTTTCATGATGATGCCGAATCCCATCTAATATATCTTTGTCATCTATACCAATATTTAAGGCTGCATCATATCCAAATGATGAGTGCTTTTTCATCTCTTGAAATTCCTCTTGGCTCAGTACTCCATTTTTATTTATAACTTCATATTTGATTTTACTTTTGCCAAGGTCATGCAAAAGACCTGCTCTGCCCAAAGAGATTAATTCTTCTTCCTTTAATCCCAACTCTGCACCCAAACATAGCGTGTAAATACTCACATTTAAAGAGTGTGTATGTGTGTAATAGTCATGTTCAATTATTTTCATGTATGAAGCCACTGTATAATCATTATATATGATGCTTTGTAAAATAGGTGTTACAATTTTTTCAGAACGTTGTGAATTTTCCAAAGCATCTGGATTATCATAAAGTGAATGTGTCAGTTTTGTGCTTGAAGTATAAATAATTTCAGTTTTTTCATCCATAGTCAGTGATGTATCATGAAGAAGATTTTGAAGACGACTTTCTACAAAAATTTCATATTTATGATATTCGGAATTGGATGCAAAAATTTGCTCTACCTGCTGGAGTCTTTGTTTTTGTGCCTGATCTATTACTGTATCACTCTGTAAAAAAAGAGACATCTGCGTTAGTTCTCTTTTAAAATATAGATTAAAATTTATAATGTCACCAACATGTAAAAACCGTTTATCTAACAAAACATAAGAAAGTGCTTCTTTTTTATCCGGAACAACAAAAGTAGAATTTATATGAAGCTGGTCTATCCGCTTTCGTTTGAACACTACATGCACTCCTTATTTATTTAACTGATAATATCAAAAAATAACTTAATTAACTAGTTAAAAGTCAACTTTGAAATACTCTGATATAAAATATCTGCAGAAGTATTTTTTAATACAATTATAAAATCTTATGAAACAGCTTAGCCTTACTACTTGAATTGGCGATATATACTGAAATTAAGCCAGCATTGACAATAAGAGATTAAAATACAGATTTATAAAATTATACGGAGTCAATCATGATAGATTTGAATACCATAATATGTGGTTGTAATGATTTGAGTGTCAGAGATATAGCCGAATGCATAAAAGAGAACAACTTCACTACATTAGACGAGTTACTAGAAAACGACGTCTGCCCCATGGGAGACAAGTGTGAATCCTGCAAAGATGAGGGTTATAATAACGATGGACTTAACATCCCTTATGTGTTATCTATAGTAGCAAAAAAACTTATCTAAACCATTTGTATAAATAGCTACATGTACAATAAATATGTGAAGTTAGTATGAGAAAAAGCTTATTGCAGTCGTTTAAATTTTATTTTTTGAATTTATAGAGATTCTTCAGTGGTGGACGAGGAGAGGTTCGAACTCTCGGTACAGTTACCCGTACGCATCCTTAGCAGGGATGTGGTTTCAGCCGCTCACCCACTCGTCCATTTGAAGAGGGGAATTATAGTGATAGTTTAATAATATGTAGCTTAAATAATAAAAACTATTGATTTTAAAAAAATTCACTATTATTCTATTTCTTTATAACGAAACAGATGAAGGTATATCTGCTTCATAATTAGATGGACTGACAATACATAAAGCTGATAGTTTGAAAGTGAAGTGGAATAAATAATGCTACCTTAAATTTTAGTAACAACTCTGAAAACTCTGGCTCAAACCAGCAGCAAGGGCAAAAACATCATGAGAAATAAGCTCATTTAAAAATACAATTATTTTTAAAACGAGAAAAAAATATCTAGGAAAAACAATAAAAACTTTACTTTTACTATTTTATTCCCTTTCATTGCTAGCAAACAATTATCCATATTTCACAAAAGATGAATTACTCTTTATAGAAAAAAAACATGGTCATATTGCCAAGAATAGAATATTAGACTATGAAACTATGCTCAAATCACTGATGCCACAATCTAAATCAAAGCAACTTATGAAGATAAACTTTTACTTAAATCAACTGCCTACAAAAATTGATATTATAGATAACAAGAGAGCTGATTATTGGGAAACTCCTAAAGAATTTTTAACCTATGGATCTGGTGACTGTGAAGACTATGCCATTATAAAATATTTCACACTTTTAAAACTTGGTTTTTCTAAAGATAAACTTTTTATGACTACTGCTTACGAAAAATACAGCGGACAGTATCACATGATACTCAGTTATTTTGAAACACTAAACAAACCGCCGTTAGTTCTTGACAACCTAAGCTTCGAAATTTTAGATTTAAGAAAAAGAGTAGATTTAAAACCAGTCAAGTTTATTAATCCAACAGGAACTTACAAATTAGACGAAGACAATCATCTAGTTAAAATAGCTGAAGAGCATCCGAAATTCAATGAATTACTTCAAAGAGTAGAAAGAGAAGGTTAGAGTTTTTTTAAATATACGACTTAAATAACGAAAACTATTGATTAAAAAATCCACTATAATTCTATAAACAAATCTCTGGGAAAACAATGAAAACTTTATTTTTACTTTTTTTTTCTCTTTCATTGTTGGCAAACAATTATCCATATTTCACAAAAGATGAATTACTCTTTATAGAAAAAAAACATGGTAATATCTCAAAAAATAGAATAATGGACTATGAGGCTACGGTAAAGTCACTGATGCCGAAATCTAAATCCGAGCAACTTCTAAAAGTTAACTTTTATCTGAACCAGCTTCTTCCACAGTATGATGCCGTAATTCAAAAACAAGAAGATTATTGGGCAACTCCAAAAGAGTTTTTAATCGCCGGATATGGTGACTGTGAAGACTATGTTATTATAAAATATTTCACACTTTTGAAGATTGGTTTTGATAAGAATAAATTGTTCATGACGACTGTGCATGAAAAATACAGTGGCGGTTACCATATGGTTTTGAGTTATTTTGAAGAAAAAAACAAATCTCCGTTTATCTTAGACAACCTCAGCTTTAAGGTTTTAGATTTAAAAACAAGAGAAGACTTAGAAGCTGATTTATTTATAAATTCTAATGGCGTGTATAAAATGAAGAACAATCATTTGATAAAAGAGTATAACTATTCTCAGCAATTTCAAAATTTACTAAAAAAAATTCAACAAGAAAATTAAATTTTTTCTAAAATCTTTTTAACAACTTCTGCCGGATTCTCAGACTTGTAAATCGGACGCCCTACGACTATAAAATCTACAGATGCATTTTTTGCGAAGGCTATATCAGCTACTCTTTGTTGATCACCGGCATCTTCACCAAAAGGTCTGATGCCTGGGGTAAGTGTCATGAAATTTTTGTTTGTGATGTTTTTTATGGACTCACTCTCATAGGCTGAACATACAACACCGTCAAGTCCGCTTTCGCTTGCATCTATGGCAAACTGGTCTGCTTTTTTAGCTATAGGGCTTTCATATACAGACTGAAATTCATCTTCGTTAAAAGAGGTTAAGGCTGTCACTGCTAAAACTATCGGTCTTTTGTCATAGCCGGAGAGTCTATCCATCACTTCCATCATAGCTCTCTTACCCGCAGAAGCATGAACATTGAACATATCAACTCCAAGCCCCATGATGGATTCAGCAGCGTCAGCCATAGTATTTGGGATATCATAAAGCTTTAAATCTAAAAATATTTTAAAATCCGGGTTAATTTTTTTTATATCTTTTAGAAACTCTTCACCATCACGAATGTATGAGCGAAGTCCGACTTTTAACCAGACATCATAATCTTTTATTTTGTGAATTAAATCTAAATTTTCTTGTTTTGTGGGTAAATCGAGAGCTACGCATAATTCCATAATTTTCTCTTTATATTTTGATTACGGAATTATAGCATTTTTGAAGTTTTGTAATTTAAAAAATGAAATCCTCCATCAAAAGGAGGATAACAAATTTATTTATTTACCATTGCAGATATTTTTTCAACTATACTTGGATCTTCAAGTGTTGAGATATCCTGAGTTATCTTTTCCCCTTTTGCAATTGAGCGAAGAATTCTTCTCATGATTTTACCTGAACGGGTTTTTGGAAGTCCTGGAGCAAAAAGAATATCATCACATAAAGCAATATTTCCTATCTCTTTTTTGATAATATTATTGATTGCTTTCATCTCTTCAAGCTCATCAGCTATGCCATCATCAGCTTTAAGAACTACATAAGCAAAGATTCCCTCACCTTTTATATCATGAGGTTTTCCAACAACTGCTACTTCAGCTACATTTGGATGCTTTTTGATGGCTGCTTCAACTTCTGCTGTTCCCATTCTATGCCCACTTACGTTTATTACATCATCTGTACGACCAGTAATCGTAATATAACCATCTTCATCATAGTTTGCACCGTCACCTGTAAAATAGACCGGCTTGCCATCTTTTTTCACATCACCGAAATATGATTTTACAAATCTGTCTTTATCTCCCCAAACACCGCGAATCATTGATGGCCAAGGGCGAGTGATACACATGTAACCACTTCCTCCTTTACCAACATTTTCTCCAGTCTCTGGGTCTAAAACCTCAGCCATAATTCCCGGAAGAGGAAATGTTGCACATCCAGGCTTAATAGGTGTTGCCCCAGGAAGCGGAGATACAACATGTCCACCAGTTTCTGTTTGCCAGTAAGTGTCAACTATGGCACATTTACTGCCACCTACTGCTTCGTAATACCATTTCCAAGCTGGTGGATCTATTGGCTCACCAACAGTTCCCAAAACTTTTAGACTTGAAAGGTCATACTTTGCAGGTTCACCTTCACCCATTTTATGTAAAACTCTTATGGCAGTTGGAGCTGTGTAGAATTGGTTAATTTTATACTCTTCTACCATTTTCCAAGGTCGTCCTGCATCTGGATAAGTTGGAACACCTTCAAACATTACAGTTGTCGCACCCATGGCTAGTGGACCATAAACTATATATGTATGCCCTGTAATCCAGCCAACATCGGCAGTACACCAGTAAGTATCGTTTTCTTTTACATCAAATACCCATTCCATAGTCATTTGTGCCCATAAAATGTACCCTGCACTATTATGTTGAACACCCTTTGGTTTGCCAGTTGAACCTGAAGTATAAAGCAAGAATAAAGGATCTTCAGCATCCATGACTTCCGGCTCACATTTTGTTGGCTGATGTTTAATTAACTCATTATATGAATAATCCCTACCTGCAACCCATGTTACATCTTCACCGTTTCTCTCAACAACCAAAACTTTTTGTACAGGAGTATTTCCGCTCAGAGCTTCATCTACAACCGGCTTTAACATGTAAGGTTTATCTTTTCTGAAAGCTCCATCAGCAGTAATTACAACTTTTGCATCTGCATCTTCGATTCTGTCTTTTAATGCTTCAGCAGAAAATCCGCCAAATACTATGGAGTGGATTGCACCGATTCTTGCACATGCAAGCATCGCATAAGCAGCTTCAGGAATCATTGGCATGTAAATAACTACACGATCGCCTTTTTTTACACCAAACTCATTTTTTAGAAGGTTGGCAAACTGATTTACATTGTAGTAAAGTTCAAGATAAGTGATTATTTTTTTATCGCCTCTGTCCCCTTCAAAAATAATAGCCGCTTTATTTTTACGACTATCTAGATGGCGGTCAATACACTGAGCTGAAACATTAATTTTTCCACCTTCAAACCAATTTACAAATGGAAAATTTTTGTTATCCATAACATTTGTAAATGGCTCAATCCAATCCAATTTCTCTTTTGCATAACTTCCCCAAAAACCTTCATAATCTTCTGTGGCAAAATCCTGCAACTCTTGATACTCACACATATTTTTAATACGTGCATTCTTAGCGAACTCTTTGTTTGGTTTAAAAACCGGTTTTGCTTCTATTTGTGACATTTATTTTTCCTTATTTTAATCTTAATCTTTACTAATCTGAAAAATTATAGCCAAGAAAAAATCAATCTTAGCTTGCATAAAAAATCAAATTTATTTTTAAAATATGTTTCAGAATAGAGATATATTTTATTTAGATATCTCTGTTTCTGACCCTATTTTTAAAGCCTGTGTTAATCCTGAGACGAAGTCCTATGTAATAAGCATAAGTGATAGCTTTTTTTAAAAAAAATGCCATAGAACCACGAACCTTTATAAATGTAAAAACTTCTCCGACTGCATATTTTCCGCCAAGTGCGACAAACATTCCCATCACACTCGCATGAAATATTTCAGGTTCTGCATTATCTATGCGGCTTCTTATTGCTTTTGCCACATATTCTGCACTTCGCTCGGCACTTTGAGCCGTTGGAGGAAGTATATTTCCCCTCTCATCTCTCATCTCAATGCAGTCACCTATGGCAAATACATTTTTATAACCTGAGACATTCAGTGTTTTATCGACTATCAATTGATCTATTCTGTTTTTTTCAGACTTTATTGCTTCATTTAAATCAGATGCTTTTATGCCACCTGTAAATACCATAAAACTGTAATCTAATTCTTCACCATTTTTAAAATGTATACTCGAAGAATCAACTTTAGATATAAATGCATTTGTCAAAATCTTCACGCCAAGCACTTGAAGTCTTTTTGTGGTATTTTTAATGATGTACTTACTTGTTCCCGGCAAGATGGTGTCGCTTGCATCTATGAGATAAATCTTTATATCTTTTGCTCGATTTCCTATTGTTTTACTATAGTTTTTTATCACATAGGCCATCTCTGCTGCAACTTCCACTCCGCTAAGACCTGCCCCGCCTATTGCGATGTTGAGTTCATCTGAACTTTCACCCTCTCTCGTCTGAAGTTTTTGATAGATTAATTCTTCAAACTCTTTTCTAAAATTAAAAGCTCTGTATAAACTTTTTACTCCATAGCTGTTTTCTCTTAAGCCCTCTATGAAAGAAAAAAAGTTTGTCTTTGCTCCTATGCCTATGACAACATAATCAAAAAATATTTTTTCATCTTCATAGTCAATACACCTGTTTTCAAAATCAACCGAAGTAACTGTGGTTTGTAAAAACTTTACTCTCTCAAAACCAAGAGACCAGTTACTCAGATCTATAGCTATATCATTCACATCAAACTTACCGGCTATGTATCCATAAGCCTCTGTCTGCAAATAATGATAAGGGTTTTGATCTACAAGCGTAATCTCAATGTCTTCATGTTTGGATAAGCTCTCTACTGTTCTGAGTCCGCCATATCCCCCGCCGATTACCAATACTTTTACCATAAAACTATCTACCCTTAGTTAATTTCAAAAAAATCATAGCCGTCATGACAGCATCATTCACAGCATTATGCGCACCCATATTCGGTACATCACACTTTTTAAGTATGGTATCAAAACGCAAATCAATATTTCCTTGGGGGATTATTGGAATTTGTTTATCATAATAAAGCTCTGACACTTCTATCATCTTATTTGGCAATGATATACCCAGCATAGAAACAAGATACTTGTTTATCATGCTCACATCAAATTCCAAATAATATCCGACTAAAGTTCTTGAACCTATAAAATTTAAAAACTCTGCAACTGCTTCGTCCGCACTCTTTGCATCTACAAGATCACATGGGCGAATGCCGTGAATCTCTATGCTTTTTGAGCTGATCTTTTTTGAGTTTTTGACATAAACCTCAAAAGTCTGTGAAGTTAAAATCTTATTATCTTTGATCTTAACCGCGCCTATCGATAAAAGTTCATCCTCCTTTGGATTTAATCCTGTCGTCTCAGTATCAAATACCACATATTCTCCACTGCTATCTTCACCAAAAAGATATGTAAAATTCTTATCAGTTAATTTTGAAAAGTTTCGATTCTTTTTCCAGTTCTGATAGAACGATAAAAACATCAGCTAACCATCTCAAGATGAAAATGAAAAGTCATAAATTTTTTAAACTTGTTGATCACTTTAAAACTGTCTTTGAGTAAATCCATCTGAATCTTTTGTAATTTTTTAGGATTTATATAGTTTATCTCGTTCAAATCTTTTGCTTCAAGCATAGCTTTTAAACGGATACTTGAGAGCGTGTCAAAACTTTCCATCAGCTCCGTTGCAAAGTTTTTGTCTATAACACCTTTGTTGTTCAGAGCTTTTATTCTCTGGATTGTATTGGTCTCATTTATCTCATATTGTAAAGAAAGTATTCTTACTCCATGTACAAGCGCAAATATACCGCCCTTTTTCAAGTCAAGTTTATTATCATGACTTTTTTCTAAAACAAAACTGGAAAACAGAGACAGCGGTGTCTCGAAATTTAAAACTGCTTTCGCGATATGTGCCAGAACATCATCTCTATTATGAAAAGTACTCTGAAGATACTGTGTCAATTCTTCCAGCAACATACAGTCACCGGCTACACATTTAGCATCGAGGAAGATACTTAGGTTTTGTAAACTTTCCTCGCTAAGATTTGTCACCCACGAATCTATAAGGGATTTATATCCGCTTACATCTCTTCTCCAAAATTCATTGCTTACCATAACATTTCCACTACATATAGGAAATCCAAGTTCTAAAAGGTAGTGATTCAACTTCATCATAGGCTCACGAAAAAGTTCTACATCGACTCCGTCTTTTACTATCAGTGCATTATCCTGATCTGTTTTCACACTTTGTTCTTCTCTGCCTTCAGAGCCCATGACAATCAACACGCATTTATCTCTCAGGCTCTCATCCACACACATGTCAAAAACTTTTTTATATATCTTGATATTAAGAGTTGAGACAAGTTTTGTGATGTAGCGAACTTTCACCCCTTTTGAATTGAGTGTTATAAGAAGATTTTTCAAGTCACTTTGAATATTTTTCAAATCTTCTACACTCATTGCTTTATCTATCTGCACAGCAACCAAATGGGAATGATTTGCAAAATAACTTAATAAATCAAGCTGTTCCAAAACGCCCGTTATCTCATTATTTTCCATAACAATTATTCTTTTAATCCCATTTTGAGTCATCAATAAAAGAGCATTAAATAAAAAATCATTTATATCTATAGTGATTATTTTTTTGGAGGCTATCTTACTGACAGGCTGAGTTACATCTATGCCGCCGAGAATAACTTTATCCCTCAAATCTGTATCAGTTACGGCATAATAAATTGAGCTGTCTTTTACGATAATAACACTCGCTTTTAACTCTTTCATCTTAGCTACTGAATTATATATAGTTTCATTGCCATCTACAATACAAGCTACATGTAAAAAGATATCTGAAATTTTTGAGATTAAAAATGGTGTTAAATTACTCTGAGCATCATAATCTTTGAGATGTTGATGACGCGTTACGAAGTCCTGTAAAAAGTAGCTTTGAACCTCTTTATTCTGCATCAGATCAAGAAAATCTTCTTTTTTAATCTCATAACAAATCAGGTCTTCATCCACAATAAATCTGCTTTCACATGTAGAGTATATAAGTGCGTCCGCATCAAAGCTATCTCCTGAACTATACACGTTATGAAGTTCTTCATCGATAAATTCAGCGACTGAACCTTTTATGATGATATAAAATGCGATGGAAGGAAGATTTTTTGATATGAGAAGTGTGTCCTTTGGATAGTAAGCTATATCTATCTTTTTCATAAGATTGTCTAAAGTAGACGAACTTAAAAGTTCAAAAGGATGAATAGATTCGATAAGTTTTCTTTGGTCAAGTATGCTCATAAATAATTACTCCAAGTATGACATGTGGAGTTATTTCCACATGTCAAATTGTTAATGCTCTGACGCGCCTTCTGCGCCGATACCTGTTTGACTTCTGATATATTGAGCTTCAAAAGCTTCTATTTCCATCTCTGCATTATGAGAGCTGTCTGTGATAGAGAAGAACCATATACCGACAAATGCTGTCGTTACAGAAAAGAGTGCCGGATATTTATAAGGAAAAATTGCCGTAGCATTTCCTAAAATATCAACCCATACAATCGGTCCGATTACAACTAATAAAACTGCAGTTGCAAGACCTAAAGAACCGCCTATTACTGCACCGCGAGTTGTTAATTTTTTCCAGTACATAGAAAGGAATAAAATCGGGAAGTTAGCTGATGCAGCGATAGCAAAAGCAAGACCGACAACAAATGCGATATTTTGTTTTTCAAACATAATACCCATGATTATAGCAACGATTCCAAGAACAACGGTAGCTATTTTAGATACCTGCATCTCTTTTATCCCATCTACGTTACCTTTTTTGATAACAGAGGCATAAAGGTCATGAGAGATTGCAGATGCACCCGCTAAAGTAAGACCCGAAACAACAGCTAAGATAGTAGCAAATGCAACAGCTGAAATAAAGCCTAAGAAAAAGTCACCGCCAACTGCATGTGAGAGGTGAATCGCTGCCATGTTGTTTCCGCCTAATATAGGAGAACCGCCTTCAATCGCTTGTTTTGCCAAATCTAAATATTGTGGATTTTGAAAAACCATAACAATCGCACCAAAACCGATGATGAAAGTTAAGATATAAAAATAACCGATAAAACCAGTAGCATAGAACACTGATTTACGAGCTTCTTTAGCATCTGCAACCGTAAAAAACCTCATAAGAATATGAGGAAGTCCGGCTGTACCAAACATAAGAGCAACTGCCAAGGATATGGCAGAAATCGGATCTGAGACTAGCCCACCCGGACTCATAATTTCTATCCCTTTAAGCTCTGTAGCATGTGTAAAAAGTGAGCCAAAACTAAAATCATAATGTGCCATTACAGCAACTGCCATAAATGTCGCACCTGATAGCAGTAAAAATGCTTTAATAATTTGAACCCATGTAGTTGCAAGCATACCTCCAAAAGTTACATATAAAATCATAAGTACCCCAACAAGGATGACCGCTACTTCATAATCAAGACCAAATAACAGCTGGATAAGTTTACCAGCTCCAACCATTTGAGCGATTAAGTATAAAATAACCGTTGCAATAGAACCAGCAGCAGCCAACGTACGGATAGGAGTTTGACGAAGTCTGTATGAAGCAACATCGGCAAAAGTATATTTTCCTAAGTTTCTCAAAGGCTCTGCAATCATGAAAAGGATAATCGGCCAACCGACTAAGAATCCTATAGAGTAGATAAGACCGTCGTAACCTTTTAAATATACTAAACCTGAAATTCCTAAAAATGACGCAGCTGACATGTAGTCACCCGCAATTGCCATACCATTTTGAAAACCTGTGATTCCACCACCGGCAGTGTAAAAATCTTTTGCACTCTTTGTTCTTTTTGCCGCCCAGTATGTGATACCCAAAGTAGCACCTACAAAGATAACAAACATTACAATAGCAGATACGTTTAGTGCCTGCTTTTGTATTTCGCCCTCAATCGCACCAGATGCAAATACAGCGATAGTACCTAAAATTAAAAAAGTAAATATTCTGTTCATCTAGTTTTCCTTTATCGATTGTTTGATTTTATTATTCAAATCATCAAACTCACTGTTTGCTCTTTTTGTATAAATACCTGTCAGGATAAAAGCAAAAACGATTACAGCCATACCGATAGGGATACCGACAGTTGTCACTGAATCAGACGATAATGGAGCACCTAAAAGAGATGGTTCAAACGCAATCGTTAAGATAAAGGCAAAATAAACTACCAGCATCGAAACGGTAAGCTTAATCGCAAAACTGCTTCTTTTTGAAACTAACGCTATATAATCAGGATTATTCTTGATTTTTTCTACGAGTTCTTTTTTCATGTTTTTTCCTTAGTTTAGAAGTTATAATTTACTATAACTCTGTATTCATCCCAGCTAGTTGTATAACCTGTAGTATTTGCTACATTAAAATCATTTGCATAATTAGCACGAAGACGAAGATTTAGATTTTTAACCATTTCCGGCTTATAGATAACATCAAAACCTGACTCGTCGGCATCACCGTATGTATAGCCATTGTAGTTAGCCATGTCAAATTTAGTGTAATAAAGTGTCGTTGAGAGGTCAGGCCCAAATGCTTTCCAGTTATAAGAAGCTGCAACTTTTGTAGCTTTTGTTCCAGCTAAAAACATGTGACGAGTTACCATCCCTTGTGTGAAGGCCGGCATACCGCCCCATGGTGTAATGATTGCGTTTTCAGTAGCTGCATCAGTTGAAGAGTTATCTGAAGTCTCTGAATAAGCTACATAAGCAGTAAAGTTTTCAATACTTGCACCAAACTTACCAGCCCAGTACATGCCATCAATATTACCGAGTAATTTATCTCCAACTTCATTCTCTTTTATAACCTGAGCAGAGAAAAAAGGATGTATGTTGTCACTTAAAAGGCAATTCCATTTTAAATCAACTTGTCCATAAACAGCATTTAAAATATCATGCGCATAATAATCCCATAATTGAACATTTACGTAATCATTCATTTTATAAATTGCTGCGGCAGCTGTTACACCGTCCGTTGTTTGACCGATTGCATAATCACCCATGTTGACAAAATCACCAACCTGATTTTTATCATCAGTTGCTGAGTAACCTGCAGTAGCTGCTAAAATACCGCCACCGTAAACACGACCGAAAGTGCCCTGAGCAAACTTCGTTACATGTGCCGCTATTAATGTCACATCTTTTATATCTGTGTTACTTAATACATACGCTTCAAATAAGTTAGGAAGCATTCTTGCATCATCAGAACCTGCAAGAGGCGTATCCAGCTTTTGGCGACCGCCTTTAAATGTAGTATTTCCATACTTGTACTGTAAATAAGCCTCACCTAAAATCGAATAACTTTCATTGTCTTTTCCAAGCAATGTCGGGTCAACTTCATTATTTCCTGTAGCTCCATCAATTTTATTCCCGCCAAGACCGAAACCGTTTGTCGTGTAAAATGCAGTTCCAAAACTCAGTCCGCTATAATCAGCAGTCTCATATTTCAGATAACCGCCGATTGCATTTGCGGTACGGGTATAATCCTTTGATGCGGGATTACTATAATCCATGCTTCTAGAAATACTAAACTCTCTAATCTGTCCGCTTACTTTCCCCTCAGAAAACATTGAACTCAAATCTTCTGCACCATAAACATTTACCGAACTAAGAAGTCCAACAGCCAACACACTCATTGCTATACGTTTTTTCATTTTCATTCTCCCTATAATTCTAATACGAACTAATACTAAAGCATAAAAATAGCATGAACATAGCAAATTGAATATTTGTAAAAAAAACTTTTTGATTTAGGCTAGTTGTAGAGATAAGTAACACTAATAATTCAATTATGGCTTAAAATTAAATTATTAAGGTAGCTGTGTTACTTTGGATTGAAGTATATGATTTTTAAGTCTTAAAATGTTCCAATTTATCTGAAAGTTCTGAAGTCATACTGTTTAAATGTTCTGCCGCACTCGCTATTTCTTCTACATTTCTTGCATTTTCAGTTGAAATAGAATTGATTTCATTTATACTTTTTGCAATACTATTAACATTGGTGCCGGTATTTTCAAGATCTTTTACAGTTTTATCGCTTGCATTTGTTGCTTGATTTACAATAGTTGCGGCTGTGTTTATTTTACTTTCCACTTCTATGGATATAGATGCCAACTCATTTATATCTTTTGAATTACTGCTCATATGCTCACTTGCTGAAGAAGTGTGAAATTTTTAAATAACATAATAAAAACCACAAAAGACCGTAAACAAGGGGTTTGTAGCTCTATCAAAATCTTTCAACTTCTTTAAAATCAGTCATTTTTGGGTAGAGTTTGAGCACAACTATAATTAGTTTAAGTCTCTTTTCTGTCCAGTTTTAATATGTGTTGAATATAGAGTTAATCCAGTAAATGCAAGACCACCTACTAGATTCCCTAATACAGTCGGTATTTCATTCCAGATTAAATAATCCATAATAGTAAAATTACCACCCATTATCATTGAAAATGGAAATAAAAACATATTAACTATTGAGTGCTCAAACCCCATATAAAAGAAAAGCATTATTGGCATCCACATAACAATAGCCTTACCACTAACTGAAGTTGACACAAAAGCACCAACAACACCCATTGAAACCATCCAGTTACATAACATACCACGAATAAATATTGTCATCCATCCAGCTATACCATGTTCTTTGTAACCTAGTGTCCTTGCTTCACCAATTGAAGCTATTTTATCCCCAATCATACCTGGGTCAATGGAATAACCATATGTCAGTATAAATGACATCATAAATGCAACAATTAATGCACCTGCAAAATTTCCTAAAAACACTATACCCCAATTTCTTAAAACTTGAGCAACTGTTACACCAGGTCGTTTGTCAAGTAGAGCGAGAGGAACTAAAACAAAAACTCCTGTAAGTAAATCAAAGCCCATAAGATATAGCATAATAAATCCAACAGGGAACAGCATTGCACCAGCTAATGATGAACCAGTTTGCATGGTAACTGTAATTGCAAATGCAGCCGCCAGCCCTAGAATAGCTCCAGCCATAATAGAACGAATAAGTGTGTCTCTTGTTGACATATACACTTTGGATTCTCCAGAATCCACCATTTTTGTAACAAAGTCGTTAGGTAGCAAATAAGACATATAGTATCCATAATTTTAAAATTAAGTTGAATTATAGACAAATAATGTCAAACGAACTCTAAAATTAGGCAGTTAAATTTAAAAAAGTTGCCTTCTGAACCCCATTTTATTTGATGATTTAGCTCCAAATATTTGTCATTTTTAATTATTGTTGTAAACAATTTAAAGTAAAATCTTGATAAAACAAGACTTTTTAGAAGAACTGTACAAACATTATTTAAAGCTTACAAATACGGTCTTAAGGTTTGTCTATCATATAGCCCATTCCCCTCACATTATGGATAACATCTTCTTGCAAAAACTTTTTTAATCTGTTTATTTCTGCACGGATTGTTGCATTGTCCACAATTACATCATCCCATACATAATTGTTAAACTGCTCAAAATCAACAACCCTTCCACGGTTTCTTGCAAGTAAATCTATGATTTGTGATTGTCGTTTTGTAAGTGTCTGAGGTATGCCGTTAAATAAAAGTGTACTATGCTCCTGATTATAACTGTAATTTTTTGAAAGCCTAAGCTGTACCCTTGGAACCTCAGTTGAGAGAACAATTCTATCTAGTCGCAAAGCTAATTCTTTTAAATGAAATGGTTTTTTTAAGTAATCATAGCACCCTAAGTTATAAGCACGGGAGATATCTTCTATATCTACCAAAGCACTTATATATATGGTCGGTACATGTATCTTAAGCTCATGTATCCGTTCTAAGAAAGTAAGTCCATCCATATTTGGCACATTTATATCGAGTATCAGTAAGTCATACGCATTTTTTTTAATTGCCTCATAAGCATCTAAGCCATCAAAAAAAGTATCTATTGTGTGCCCCAGCTCCTCCAAAAACTCTTGTATTGACTCATTTAACATAACTTCATCTTCCAGTAATAATATTTTCATTATGCACCCATCATTTTAAATCTATACGTAAAAGTTGTCTTTTCATCATTTGTGTCAAGCAAAATTTCAACACCTTCTTCATCACAAATAGTTTTAACAAGCCTAAGCCCTATGCCAAAACCTTCGCGACTTTTCTCTTCTCTATAAAAAGAATCAAAAATTTTCTCGGTATCTTTAATTTCTTTGGACTTACTTCCGACAGACATATATATAAAAGTACTTTTTTGCCTAAGTTCTATGTAAACAACTTCATTTGGCAATGTATACTTTATGGCATTTGTAAGAGTATTGTCTATAACTCTTTGCAGCTTCGTTTCATTAAAGTAAATATATAAACTTGTCACATGTAGAATATTTTTAAAGCTGATTTTTGAAAGTTCCGCTACCTCTTCGAAAAAATCAACTCTTGAGTTTAAAAAGGCTCCAATATCTATTACGCTTTTTGGATATTCCACCTGATCTTTTTTGACTAAGTAACTCAAATCATCATAAATACTAAAGATATTTTTTACAGCAGCCTCTATTTTTGAGAGCTGTCTGTCCTTTTTATTTTTCATAACATAAAGCTCTATACTTGTTAAAATCACACTAAGAGGAGTGTTTGTTTCGTGAACCGTATATCTTAAAAATTCTTTTTGAGAATTCAGTAAATCTTGTGAAAATATTTTCTCTTTTTCTAAATTTTTATTTATTAATTCCAAGTCAGCTGTTTTTTCTTTCACCTTATCTTCCAAACTAAGATTTAACTCTTGAAGTGTCCTTTTCTGCTCGCTGATGGTATCTACCATATCATTGGCATATCCAACCATCGTTTTAAACTCTTTAAAAAATATTGCATGTGGATTTAGAACTTGTTCATGATGTGCCGTATCTTTAAAAAAGTCTAAGAAAGCTTGCATGTCTCTTTGAATCAAAGTGTTAAAAATTTTATAAAACCCGAGCATAATTGCAAAAAGAATAAATGCCAGTGTTGAGATAGCAATGGTATTTTTAATCAAAAGTGTTTTTAACTTTTTTTGTGTCTGCTTATACTTTTCATCTATAGTGATATTGCTGTCATGAACTTTTTGCTGGTCTACTAATGCTCTTTCATAATCATAGTAGTTTTCTTTAATCAGTAAATACGCAAAGATGATTGTAAAAAGGAAAATAAAAAGTGTTGTGAGAATATTTGCTTTTTTTATTGTTATGGAGTTTACTTTGAGTAAAAAAAAATTATGTATTTTATTTATTGAATTTATCATCTTTCAAATAAGCCTTTAAAAATTCTGCATTAAAAGTATTATATCAATATTATTTTACTCTATTTAGAAAATTTAACTATAATTGCAAAATTATTACAAAGGAAATACATGTTCGGTAAAAAAGAATTAAAAACTTACGACTTAAGTAAAGAAGAGACAGCTAAATTCCAATGGGCTAAAGTAACAACTCCAAAGGGTGTTATTTGGATAAAACTTTTTGGTGATGAAACTCCAAATACAGTTGCAAATTTCGCACACTTAGCAAATACAGGTTTTTACAATGACCTGAGTTTTCACCGTGTTATTCCAGGTTTTATGGCTCAAGGCGGCTGTCCAAATGGAACTGGAACCGGTGGACCTGGTTATTCTATTCCATGTGAGACAAAACTCAATACTTCCAAACACATGCGTGGAACATTATCTATGGCGCATGCCGGACCAAACACTGGCGGAAGCCAATTTTTTATCTGTTTTGTACCTACTCCTCATTTAGATGGAGTGCATACTGTATTTGGCGGTATTGAAAAAGAGGATAAAGAAAGTTTTGATGTTCTTGACAGCATTAAAGGTCAAGATACGATTAATAGTATTGAGATTTTAGAAAGTAAATAAATTAGTATTTATTTACTTTCGTATCTGTTCCCAAGTTTTACCTGGGAACTAAAAAGCTCTATTTACATCTTCTAAATCATTTTTTACAACTTCATCTACTGACTTTTCTAAATCAACTTCCATAACTTTTTGAACCGGCTTTTGTGAATCAACTTCCGGAGCTTTTTTGACTGACTTTTGTGAATCACTGTTAGGAGCTTCATCCACTAATAATTTTGTATACTTTTTATCTACTTTAAAAAATGGAAAAATAGGTTTAAATGTTTTACTTGTAAATATTTTTGTTTTATTAAGTGCATCAATTTTATCAAGTGGTGTTTTTACGTATTTGCCAAATAGCGGCATTTTAGTTGTCATACCATACATGACATCAGCCATTCTATCAAACACATGTGAATCATCGCTCGCATGAGAATCATGAATTACCGTATCTTTAACTCTATTTTTAACATCTTTTTTTAGACCATCTTTAAACATGTCTCCAAAACTTCTTTCTTCTGGCATGTAAATCCTTTTAATACTTATTTTCGCTAATTATAGAACAATTAATATTATATTTCGATACTATTGAATGTATTGTAGCTATATTTGAGATTCATGATGTTATTATTTCACTTTAGAAAAAGGTAAGAACTCTAATAAAAGGAAATTATTATTTTAGTACATATCTGTTGCAGCGTTGATTCGCACTTTTTTTTGGAAAAACTCCAGCATGATTATCCGGACGAAAAACTTACCGGTTTTTTTTATGACCCCAATATTCATCCCTATTCAGAATATCAGCTCAGACACCTTGATGTACAGCGTTCTTGCAAAAAACTGGGTATTGATCTGCTCGAAGGTGAGTATGACTTTGAAGCTTGGATGCAGGCAGTTAAAGGCTTAGAAAAAGAACCGGAAAAAGGGGCGAGATGTGAAGTCTGCTTTGATAAGCGATTTGATGTCAGTGCTCATAAAGCTCTTGAACTTGGCGAAAAAAAAATGACTACAACCTTGCTTGTAAGTCCATTAAAATCTCAAGAACAGCTCAAACGGGTCGGAGATGCTTTTTATAAAAATCACGGAGTGGAATTCATAGCGGTTGATTACCGTTCAGGCGGTGGCACTCAAGACCAAAGCAGAGTCACAAAAGAAGAGCAGCTTTACAGACAAGACTATTGCGGTTGTATTTTTGGGCTTACCATGCAAAGAGAACAGCAAGACCGTCTCATGGATGAGATGTTTTCACCTATTTCAAATCAAGTCCTGCCAGCTTCGATAGAAGAGCGACTGGAGATGTACAAATATCGTATGGAATTGGAAGAGGATAACATTTCCTATAAGATTATCAAGCAGAAATTTTTAAATTATCGACAGTTTAATTTTACAGTTACAGAAGGCAAAAACAGGAACATCCCCGCCTATGCATTATCGTACTCGATGCTTCCCAGAAAAAAAGCACAAGGCCGCATAGAATTTAAAGATAAAAATATTCATTATTTCAACAAAGAAGAGATAAAATTTGTCACGCTTGCATATTTTAACGCTACATGTAAGACAAATTATAAAGAGATAAAAGAGCTTATTTTCAATGCTCCGAGTTTTGAAGAGGAGTTAAAATTCAGAAATACTTTGACATGTACAAATTATGATTTAACACCTATAATAGTTGTAGAAAAAATTTCGGATGAGAAATTAACAATAACTCTTGATGCAAAAACTTACGAAGATACAAAAGAAAAGCTAATACTTTTATAATATTAATTCAGCTAAAATAATAAAAAATTTTTACAAGGCCTTTACTTATGACTATGGATGTTATGGAAATTCAAAAAATTCTACCTCATCGTTACCCATTCTTACTTATTGACAGAGTTACAGATATCGTTAAAAATGAAACTTTAGTCGGCTTCAAAAATGTGTCTATCAGCGAACAAGTTTTTCAAGGACATTTTCCGGGTCACCCAATCTATCCGGGAGTTATGATACTTGAAGGGATGGCTCAAGCTGGCGGGATTCTGGCATTTAAAAGCATGGATGACCTTACTGAAGAGGAAGTGGCAAATAAAGTTGTATATTTTATGAGCATAGACAATGCTAAATTTCGCTCCCCTGTAAGACCTGGAGACAGACTGGAATACAAGATTAGTGTTATCAAAAGAAAAGGTAATATCTGGATGCTTGACGGTAAAGCTTATGTAGACAATGTTTTAGTTTCTCAAGCTGAACTAAAAGCTATGATAGTAGACAAATAAATTGAATAAGATTTCTCCACTGGCTGTCATAGAAGATGGGGCAGTTATAGGTAAAGATGTAAAGATTGGACCGTTTTGTTTCATCTCATCACAAGCGACTATTGGTGATGGGACTATAATCGACCAAGGTGCGATTATTGATGGAAAGACCACTATCGGCAAAAATAATCATATATTTTCACATGCTGTTATTGGCTCAATTCCGCAAGACCTTAAGTTTAATGGTGAAGATGTAGAGCTTATCATTGGTGATAACAATAAGATAAGAGAGTTCACCCTTTTTAATCCTGGAACTCAAGGTGGCGGCGGAAAAACTGTCATTGGTTCAAATAACCTTTTTATGGGCTATGTACATGTAGGGCATGATGTAATCATTGGGAATCATTGTATTTTTGCAAATGCTGCAACTTTAGCTGGACATGTAGAGATGGGAGATCATGTCGTTATCGGCGGGATGACTCCAATCCATCAGTTTGTTCATATTGGAGATTATGCCATGGTAGCCGGAGCTTCTGCATTATCTCAAGATATACCGCCATTTTGTATGGCTGAGGGAAATCGGGCAAATTTGAGAGGTTTAAATTTAACAGGTCTGAGACGACATCTGCAAAGAGATGAGATAGATGAACTCAAATCTGCATATAAAGATTTATTTGAATCTGGTAAACCTTTAAAAGATGTGGCAAATGAACTTATACAAAACAGCAACAATCAGCATGTTCATAAACTTTGTAATTTTATTTTAGAAACCAAACGCGGGATTCCGTACGAGAGGAAAAATATATGATCCATAGACACTGTAGTTTTTGTGATGCAAAAGAGAGCGAAGTAAATCCGCTAATAGCTGGTAATGGAGTTTATATCTGTAAAAATTGTGTCATTTCAGCATACAAAATTATGTTCGGTGATGAAAAAGAAGTTCATGAGAATAACAATGCTGAACTCGTTGAAGCTGTAAATGATCTTATGACACCAAAAGAGTTGGATAACTTTTTGGGCGATTATATCATCGGTCAAGAAAGAGCCAGAAAACTTTTAAGTGTAGCTGTTTATAATCACTATAAAAGAATCTTTAGAACTAAAAACATTACCGATGATGATACTGAAATAGCAAAATCAAATGTTTTACTCATAGGACCGACCGGTAGTGGTAAAACGCTTATGGCTCAGACTATTGCAAGAGTTTTAAATGTACCGATTGCTATCGCTGATGCAACAAGTCTTACCGAAGCCGGATATGTTGGAGAAGATGTTGAAAACATTTTAACCAAACTGCTTCAAGCTGCAGATGGAGACATACAAAGAGCTCAGCAGGGAATCGTATTTATAGATGAAGTAGATAAAATCTCCCGTATGAGTGAAAATCGTTCTATTACCCGCGATGTTTCAGGAGAAGGCGTTCAGCAGGCACTTTTAAAAATCATCGAAGGTGCAGCAGTCAACATACCGCCAAAAGGTGGAAGAAAACATCCAAACCAAGAGTTCACTTCCATTGACACAACAGGCATACTGTTTATTTGCGGCGGTGCATTTGATGGACTTGATGAAATCTTAAAAAGAAAACAGGGTGACAACGTACTCGGATTTGGCCACGATAAAAAAACAAAAGAAGAACGCAAAACGACATACGATATGGTTGAACCTGATGATTTGGTCAGCTATGGTCTTATCCCTGAACTTGTTGGGCGTCTTCCTATTATTGCATCACTCAATGAAATCACTGAAGCGGATATGGTTCGTATTTTAACCGAGCCTAAAAACTCACTCATAAAACAATATAAAAAACTTTTTTCAATAGATGAAGTTGAATTAAACTTTGAAGAAGAAGCATTGCTTGCAATCGCAAAAAAAGCAATTAAAAGAAAAACTGGAGCTCGCGGGCTTCGTGCTATTTTAGAAGAAAATATGATTGATATTATGTATGAATTACCTGAATACAGCGGTTATGAAGTTTTAATCACAAAAGAAGTTATTGAGAATGGTGAAACACCAGTCTATATTAAGAAATCTACAAAAAAAACAGCATAAGGCAGAGATATGATATTTAGTAAATTAATAGGGCTTTTTTCAAATGATTTATCCATTGACTTAGGTACTGCAAATACAATCGTTATTGCTAAAGGCAGAGGAATCATCATAAATGAGCCTTCTGTTGTCGCAGTTAAAACTGAAAGAAATGGTCACCAAAGAGTTTTAGCAGTTGGACATGAAGCAAAAGAGATGGTTGGTAAAACTCCGGGAAATATCAAAGCTATCAGACCTATGAGAGACGGTGTTATTGCTGACTTTGACATGACTGAAAAAATGATTAGGAAATTTATTGAAAAAGCGCATGGCAGAAGTTCTCTTATAAGTCCTAGAATTATTATCTGTGTGCCTTATGGCTTAACTCAGGTTGAGAGAAAAGCTGTTAGGGAATCTGCTTTAAGTGCCGGAGCTAGAGAAGTATTTCTTATAGAAGAGCCAATGGCAGCCGCAATTGGGGCAGGTGTTAATATCCGAGAACCAAAAGGAAATTTAGTTGTCGATATTGGTGGAGGCACCACTGAAGTCGGTGTTGTTTCACTTGGCGGACTTGTTATTTCTAAGTCTATACGTACAGCCGGAGATAAAATTGATCAAGGCATTGTAAACTATGTTCGTAAAAAATATAATTTACTCATCGGTGAGAGAGTAGCTGAAGAGATAAAAATAAATATTGGAACGGCTGTTGCACTTGATGAGACGTTAACAATGGTAGTCAATGGTAGAGACCAAGTAGAAGGACTTCTTAGTTCGGTTGAACTTACAAGTGAAGATGCAAGAGAAGCGATGCAGGAACCTTTAAAAGAAATTGCTGAAGCACTTCGTGATGTTTTAGAACAAATGCCACCGGACTTAGCCGGAGATATCGTAAACAATGGTATTATCTTAACCGGTGGTGGAGCTTTAATTCGTCAGCTAGACAAATTTCTATCAGATCTTGTGAGAATCCCTGTCTATGTAGCTGATGAACCTCTCCTAGCGGTTGCGAGAGGAACTGGGCGTGCACTCGAAGAGATAGACTTATTGCAGGAGCTTTTCGAAAATGAATAAAGGGCTTCTTAGCTTTTTATTTATCTTGATTGTGCTCTTTTTGAGTGCAATTTATTATTCAAATACCATCCAAGCACCATTTATCTCATCACTAAACTACATTAAATCAAGCTATCATAATGCGGTAGAATACACTGCTGATACATTTTATACTCATTTTGCACAAGCTACACACATCAAAGAGCTAGAAGAAAAACTTCAACAATACGAAAATAATCATTTAGTTATGCAGCAGCTTGCTTCAGAATTAAATGATTTATTTCATGAGAACACTTCTGTATTAAATACAAATCCGTCAGTTGAACTTGTCCGTACAATTTCATATCAAAAATTTGGAGATTTAAATAGGATATGGTTGGAAATAAACGACTATAATGCATCAAAAATTTATGGGCTTGCATATAAAGAGTTAGTGGCAGGAATTGTTATATCAGAGAAGGAAAAACCGCTGGGAATTTTAAATAGGGATGTTATGAGTACATATGCTGTTACTATTGGTCCCAGCGAAGCCCCTGGAATAGCACAAGGAACAAATAAAGATAATCTCATTGTAAAATTCATTCCGTCATGGATTGATATCAAAGCTGGAGATGAAGTTAAAACTTCTGGATTGGATAAGCTTTTTTTTAAAGGCTTAAAAGTTGGGCGTGTACTGTCTTTCACAAAGTCCCAAGGTTATCAAAGTGCTGTTATAGAACCCTATTACAGGGCAAATAACCCAAACTATTTTCACATTATAAAGGAAGTCAAATGAAATACATTTTAATCTTATTACTCATCCTTTCGCAATTAACTGCAAAGGATAAACAACAAGAAGTCACTATTGGTGCCGGTGCATACATGCAGACTCAGCCATACAAAAATGTTGATGCGATTGTTTTGCCGTCACCTGTTATATTTTTTGATAATGGTGTTGCATACGTAAGATGGACTAGAGTCGGTGTCTACTTTTTAGGTGACAAACAAGAAAACTTTTCTTGGGGCTTTTCACTCACGGCGCAACCAAGAACTTATGGCTACAAATCAAGTGATTCCTCGTACTTGGCAGGAATGGATGAGAGAAAAACTTCTTTTGAAGGCGGTCTGGCTTTTAGTACACAACTAGACAAGACATATCTTGAGATAATGGCATTAACTGATATTTTAGATAGACATGACACTTGGATAATAAAAGCAGAGTTGGGACGAGACTATAAATTTGGAAAATTATCTTTATATCCAAGCCTTATAGCTATTTATAATTCATCAAAATTTATGGATTATTACTATGGTGTAAAAAGTAGTGAAGCAATAGTAAGTATTAGAGATGAATATAAAGCTGATGCCGGCTTACAGCTTGGAGCTCAGACATATATTAAATATCCTCTTACAGACAGCTTATCAGCATTTATAAATTTACGAGTAGATAAACTGCCGCAAGAAGCAACCGATAGTCCTATAGTCAGTGATGATTATATCTATTCCGGATTAGCATCTCTCATCTATACTTTTAAATATTAAAAAAACACTTAAAACTCATCAAGTTTTAAGTGCCTCTTTTGTATAATCACCAAATTTTATGTACATATTTCAAAGAGGTAACTATGCCAAAACGCACCGACATCAAGACTATTTTACTTATTGGTTCCGGACCTATTATTATTGGTCAAGCATGTGAGTTTGACTACTCAGGAACACAAGCTGTTAAAACACTAAAAGAGCTGGGCTATCGCGTAGTACTTATCAACTCAAACCCTGCAACAATTATGACAGACCCAGAGTTCGCAGACAGAACTTACATAGAACCTATCAAAGAGGATGTTATTGCTAAAATCATCAAGCACGAAAAAGTAGATGCCATTTTACCAACCATGGGTGGACAGACCGCTCTCAATGTTGCTACTAGCATGTACGAAAAAGGGATGCTAGAAGGTATCGAATTTTTAGGTGCATCTCCAGAAGCTATCCATAAAGGTGAAGACCGTTTGGCGTTTAAAGATGCCATGATAAAAATTGGTATGGATTTACCCTATTCACAATACGCATACAACATGGATGATGCATTAGATGCTGCAAATAATATAGGTTTTCCAATCATCATCAGAGCTTCCTTTACACTTGCCGGCGGCGGAAGCGGTGTAGCATATAACATGGATGAGTTTAAAAAACTTGCAGCCCGCGGTTTAGATGAATCTCCTGTGACTGAAATACTCATCGAAGAATCTCTTCTAGGCTGGAAAGAGTACGAGATGGAAGTTATCCGTGACAAAGCGGACAACTGTATTATCGTTTGTGCGATTGAGAACTTTGACCCAATGGGTGTTCACACGGGAGACAGCATCACTGTTGCCCCTGCCCTGACTCTGACAGACAAAGAGTACCAAAGAATGCGTAATGCTTCTTTTGATATTTTAAGAGAAATCGGTGTTGATACCGGCGGTTCAAACGTGCAGTTTTCAATAGACCCGAAAACCGGAAGAATGATTGTAATCGAAATGAATCCTCGAGTATCGCGCTCTAGTGCATTGGCTTCAAAAGCAACCGGTTATCCAATCGCAAAAGTTGCAACTCTTTTAGCTGTTGGTTTTACTCTTGATGAAATTACAAACGACATTACCGGAACCCCTGCATCTTTTGAACCGGTAATCGACTATGTTGTTACAAAAATTCCCCGTTTTACCTTCGAGAAATTCCCTGAAGCTGAAAACACTTTAAGTACAAGTATGAAATCAGTTGGTGAAGTTATGGCAATTGGGCGTACATTTAAAGAGTCTATGCAAAAAGCTCTTTGTTCTCTTGAAACCGGACTTTGCGGTTTTGATGAGATAGATGCGGATACTGAATTTGTTAAACATGAGATTCGCCGTCCTAATGCTGACAGGATGCTTTATGTAGCGGAAGGTTTCCGTCGCGGCATGAGTGTTGAGGAGATGTTTGACACTTGTAAAATCGACCCTTGGTTTTTATATCAGATTGAAGAGTTAATAAAAGCAGAGAGCACAATCACCGATAAAATTTTATTTGATGAAAAGTTTATGAGAAGCATAAAAGTGGATGGTTTTTCAGATAAAAGAATCTCTCAGCTCATTGCTAAAAATTCAAATGAAAAAGTAGATGAAGACGCGGTTTATAAAGCTAGAAAAGATTTAGGTGTAAAATTAGAATACAATGAAGTTGATACATGTGCTGCTGAATTTGAAGCACTAACTCCATACCTTTATTCAACGACAAACATCACTAAGCTTCCAAACTTAACTGACCGCGTAAGTGAGAATAAAAAAGTTCTTATTCTTGGCGGTGGACCAAACAGAATCGGTCAAGGTATCGAATTTGACTACTGTTGTGTACATGCAGCATTTGCATTAAAAGAGATGGAAATTGAGACAATCATGTATAACTGTAATCCTGAAACAGTCTCAACAGACTATGATACTTCCGATGTTTTATACTTTGAACCAATAGACTTTGAACATGTGAGAGCAGTTATAGAGCATGAGCAGCCAGATGGAATCATCGTTCATTTCGGCGGTCAAACTCCTCTTAAACTTGCAGATTCTCTCACAAAAATAGGTGCAAAAATCGCCGGTACTCCTTCTGCTGTGATTGACCTTGCCGAAGACAGAGAACAGTTTTCGAACTTTGTAAATGCACATGGATTAAAGCAACCCAACAATGGACTTGCAAGAACAAAAGAAGAGTCTTATGGTATAGCTGAGAGATTGGGTTATCCGGTACTTGTCCGTCCATCATTTGTTCTTGGCGGTCGAGGGATGAGAATCGTTTACAGTGAAGATGAACTCAAACAGTACATGGACGTGGCTGTCTCGGTTTCACATAATGCTCCGGTTCTTATAGATAAATTCCTTGACCAGGCTATCGAGCTTGATGTTGATGCAATTTGTGACGGCGTTGATGTGTACATCGGTTCTGTCATGCAGCATATTGAAGAGGCCGGAATCCATTCAGGAGACAGTGCTTGTTCACTCCCACCTGTAAATCTTTCAAAAGAGACGATAGCAAATGTTGAGCAGCAAACAAAGACAATTGCTCTTGGTCTTGGTGTCGTAGGTCTTATGAATGTCCAATATGCTATTTATCAAAATGAGATTTATCTTATAGAAGTAAATCCTAGAGCCAGCCGAACTGTTCCTTTTGTAAGTAAAGCCACAGGCATGCCTTTAGCAAAAGTAGCAACAAGAGTTATGGTTGGTGAGACATTAAGAGATGCTTTAAAATACTATGACCACTATAATATTGTTACAGAAGAAAATGGACTTTTAAAACCTCTACTTAAAGATCATGTATCTGTAAAAGAGGCTGTTTTTCCTTTTCACAAGCTTTACGGTGCAGACTTAGTACTAGGTCCTGAGATGAAATCAACCGGTGAAGTTATGGGAATTAGTTCCAACTTTGGTATCTCTTTTGCAAAAGCACAGTTGGCAGCTGGAAATAAAATACCAACAGGTGGAACATGTTTCTTGTCTTTTGTAGATACAGATAAAATGCATGCACCTGAGATTGCACGAGGTCTTCACGAACATGGCTTTAAACTTGTTGCAACTAAAGGAACCCAGAGAATTATCGAAGAAGCTGGAATACCATGTGAGGTTGTATTTAAAATTTCTGAAGGTCGTCCAAACATAGAAGACAGTATGAAAAACAATGAAATTCAAATGGCTATAAACACTTCAGATAACAATACATCTAAAAAAGATGCTTTGGTAATCCGCCAAGAAGTTTTAAAGAAAAATATACCATACTTCACAACTCTCAGTGCTGCAAGAGCTACAATACTTGCACTTGAAGAGATGAAAAACGATTCATGGTCAGATGTGCATGCGCTCCAAGATTTCCTAGCTTAAAAGTGCCTGTTATTCTGACACAAACCGACACTACGGTCGGTTTTTTATCCCAAGATTCAGATAAACTTTACGAGATAAAATCTCGTAGCACCACAAAGCCTTTCATAAAAGTTTATACCGATTTCAAAAGTTTTCTGGCATGTGGCAACAGAGTTCCAAATACTTTTAAATCAACTATACGCCGTAGCAAGAAAACAACCTTTATAGTTAAAAACAAAGCTTTTAGAGTTGCAAGAACAACTCTAAATTCATCCGTCTTAAATAATTACACATGGAATTATTCAACATCGGCGAATCAAACCGGTAAAAGTTTTGACAGAGTTTTTTGTGAGGATAAAGCTGATATAATAATAGAAGATAAAAATGGACTGTATGAACGGAGTTCTTCCAGCCTATATAAAATCAACAAAATAAAAAGGAAAAAAATAAGATGACTAAGTTTATACAAGCCTTTTTAAGCGGTATTTTTTTTACTTTCTTTTTAGATTTCTTCCTTTTTCTTGGGATACAATTAAACTACATAGATTTTTATGAGATTGATGTCTACTATAACATACTGTTTGCTGATCATCAAAATATATTTATCTTTTTTGGTTTAAGTGCGATAATAGGCTATTTAACAATCTACTACACTAACAATAAGATTAGCTTCTTTATTATTATATTGCTATTTTTACTATCATTTTCAACTCTTATAAAACCTATCGGTTATGAGATTGGAGCAGCAATGTTAATGAATAAAAACATAACACTCAAAGAAAATAAAAATAGTTTTACTGGCGATATCTATTATGATGGAAGAAAAACAATAATATTTTATGACTATAGACTTCAAAAAATTATTTCACTCGATAAAAGGAACATAAAATAATGAAACATATCTCTTCTCTGGCTGGCGGCGTTGCACTTGGCAGTGCAGGTGTAATTATGATGAGCATACTTAGCGGATGTGAAGCACCGCAAGAAAAGCAGCAAAATCGTTTTCTTGTGATTGAACAACAGACTAATGGCAAATACATCGTAGTTGAAGAAATGCCGACCGAGGGACCAAGCCGTGCTATCATCCGTGAAAAAGATGCAGATGGCAATACTGCTGAAAGATTTATGAATGAAGCTGAGATGAAGGCTCTTGCTGAACAAGAATACCAAAAAGTTCAAAATGGCACATCTGAGACAGTTCAAAGTGGAGACACAAGTGCCGGAATGGGCTTAGCTGGAACAATTTTAGCAGTGGCTGCCGGCTCGCTGCTGGGAAATATGATAGGAAATGCTCTTATGAATAACAAAAACTTTTCAAGAAATTCTGCCTCAACAAATAAAAGTGCGTACAGCCGGTCAGCAGCCGGTCAAGCGGCTAGAAGCAGTGCAACAAAAAAAAGTTTTTTTGGCGGTTCATCAACGGGAACCTCATCCACAGGCTCTAGAAGTTACGGAAGCTGATTATGGTTAAATTAAGAAAAGTCAATCCACTTAACGATAAAGCATTAGAAGAATTAAGTTTTACTTGGCATACAGATAAAGACGGCACTAAATATGTAAGTGATGAATTGGTTGAAGTATCGGCTCTTGAAGCTGAAGCTTACTACGAAGCAGCCAATGAAATTTATGACATGTATGTTGAAGCTGCCGAGCATGCAATAGAAAACAATTTATTTTTTGATTTAGGTATCCCTTTTAATCTCATAGAAACAATTAAAAAAAGCTGGGAGAATGATGTGCATTGGCACATTTACAGCCGTTTTGATTTAGCTGGCGGAATTGATGGTAAAGCAATCAAACTTATAGAATTCAATGCTGATACTCCGACATCACTTTTTGAGAGTGCCCTGCTTCAATGGGCTTTACTTAAAAATAACAACATGGATGAGGAACAACAGTTCAATAATATCTACGAAACTATAAGTCAAAACTTTAAAAGACTTATAACACTTTTTGATGACACAGAACTTTTTGATGAGAGATACGATGGCTGGAAAATTCTTTTCTCCTCAATGGCTGGAAATGATGAGGAAGAAACCACAACAAGACTTCTTCAGCAAATGGCAACTGATGCAGGATTTAACACAAGTTTTGAATACTTGCAAAATGTTCAGTTTGATGAAAATGGGATAGCTGACGCAGATGGGCATGGATATGAATATTGGTTTAAACTCTATCCATGGGAAGACATCGCTACAGATGAACCGGAACTTGCAACTACTTTGTCGAATATCATGCAAAATCAAAAAGCTATCATACTCAATCCGGCATATACTCTTTTATTTCAGTCAAAAGGGATGATGAAAATTTTATGCGACATGTTCCCAGATTCACCCTATCTTTTAAAAACATCTTTTGAACCGTTAAAAGGAATAAAGCATGTTGAAAAAACCGTTTTTGGAAGAGAAGGTGCAAACACTAAAATTATTGATGCAGATGGCACTATTTTAGAGCAAACTGAAGGACCTTACGAGAACTACAAAAAAGTTTATCAGGAGTATGTAGATTTTCCTAAAGATGCAAAAGGGGTGAAATACCAAGCCGGTGTTTTCTTCGCCTATGAAGCCTGTGGTATGAGTTTTAGAAAAGGCTCTGAGATTATGGATAACATGAGTAAATTTGTAGGTCATGTTTTAACATAAAAATAAATTCAATATTGATTAAAGTCGCCTTCTATTTTCTTAGCATTTTCTCTAAAAAGGGTTTCTATAAATAATAGTTCAGAATTTATGAACTCTTTACTTGTATATGTAAAATTAAACTTATCCTTGATTTTATTCATAAAGAAGAGTGCTTCATCATAGTCTGTATGAGCTAAAAGCAGTATTAACAAATCTGAATTAAGCTGTTGGACTATATCTGTTTGTCTTGTATATTTTTCTAAAATATTAAAAGCATCTCTGTCATTTGTATTTATTAAGATGACAAATAAGGGAACTCTATATCTTGTAGCTCTATAAAATTCATCAGACCCTATTATTAGTACATTTTCAATTAATAAATCCATTCATATTCCTCTTACGATAAATCTTATATCGACCGCCTGCTCTCATTAGTTTAAAATCTTTTTGCATATTAATTCAGATTAACAGTACTTCGTTAAAAATTTATTCAACTGGTTTGCAAACTCATGCGCATCTTTCTGAGAAAAAGGAGCCGGCCCTCTTGTTGTTTCTCCACTTTCTCGAATCTTCTCCATTAAATTTCTCATAGCCAAATACTGTTTGATGTTATCTGTGCTGTAAAGCTCGCCACGGTGGTCTATGGCATGTGCCGCCTTATTTATAAGACGGTCAGCTAAGGGAATATCTGCAGTTATTACCAAATCACCCTCTTGTACCATTTCAACTATTTTATGGTCGGCTTCATCTGCACCGGCTTCAACTATAAGATAAGTAATAAGTTCCGACTTGCCAATATCCACTTTTTTGTTTGACACGACAAATGTTTTTAAATTGAGCCTCAAAATAGAACGCAGTAAAATAGGCTTTAATAGGTTTGGAAAGGCATCTGCATCAACGTATAAGTTAAGCATTTATTAAATCCATTTTTTTCTCTCTTGTAAGTTTTTTAATGCTATATTCTCTCTTTGATGCGCTACTTCTATCCTCTGTTTTTTCTGAGTATATCAACTTTACGGGTCGGCGGTGCTTTGTATATTTTGCACCTTTGTCTGAAGTGTTGTGTTCTTCTATCCGTTTATCAAGATCTTTTGCAATGCCTGTATACAATGAAGTATCATTACACTCAACAATATAAACGAAGTAAGACATTGAGACATCTCCAATTAAGTTAAAATTATTGTACTATAATAATAAATAAAAAGGATATACTTTGGCATTTAACTTAGAAAATACATTAGTAATTGGTATCTCCGCAACAGCTTTATTTGATTTGTCGGAGGCTGATAAGTTGTTTACAAAAGAGTATATTAAAAATGCGGACAATGCCATTGAGATTTATAGAGACTATATGCTTAAAAATGAAAATGTTCCGTTACATGAAGGGATAGGCTTTCCTCTTATTAAAGCATTGTTAGATTTAAACAGGTACCAAAAGAATGGTGACACTCCTTTAGTAGAAGTGGTGATTATGTCAAGAAACTCTCCAGATACGGGGGTTAGAGTTTTAAATACGATAAGAAAGTTAAAGTTAAATATCACCCGCTCTGCCTTTACTGCTGGAGAATCTAGCGCAGACTATCTAGATGCTTTTGATGTTGACCTTTTTTTGACCACAAATGAGTCTGATGCACAAAAAGTCATAGACAATAGAGTTTGTGCAAGTGCTATTCTCTCAACTCCGCCTTCTTATAAATGTGATATTCCAGAAGGTCAAGTAAGAATTGCATTTGATGGGGATGCCGTACTGTTTGATGAAAGTAGTGAGCTTGTATACAAAGAAAATGGAATAGAAGCTTTTCATGAGAATGAAGATAAATCTCAAAATATACCTATGAATGAAGGGCCCTTTGCTTCTTTTTTAAAAAAACTGGCAAAACTGCAGGAAAGACTGCCCATGAGTATGGAACTCTCTCCTGTTAGAATAGCGATTGTGACAGCGAGAAACTCTCCATCTGACTTAAGAGTCATAAAAACACTTAGACACTGGGGTGTATATGTTGATGAAGCATTTTTTCTTGGAGGAATAGAAAAAAGTAAAATATTGAAATCTTTTAAAGCACATATATTTTTTGATGACCAAGATGTACATTTGGAGAGTTCATCTTTAGTTGTACCTTCCGGCAAAGTTCTATATCCATCAACATCAAAACTGCAGATAAAATAGTATCATTATGTAACAATTTTATCACATTTTTAAAAACTTAATTAAGTATAAAATATAATTGTACTATAATGCTAGCGATTAATTAATTAATATAAGGATTTTTTAACCATGTATGAAAAGAGTGTCATAATTGTAGAAGATGATGAAATAACAGCTTTAAATCTAAAAATGTCACTTAAAAAGCATGGGTATAATGTTATAGCAATTTTTCATGATTCTGCGCAGGCAAAAAAACATATATTTGATTACAAGCCTGATATTGTAATAATTGACATATCTTTACAAGAAAAAGATGATGGAATCACTCTGGCGAATTTCATAAAAAAAGAACACAGTATTCCATTTATATATTTAACATCGTACAGTGATGATGAGATTATCTCTCAAGCAAAACTAACTGAACCATATGGATATATTGTTAAACCCTTTGATCCTGCTTCTCTGCATGCAACAATACAGATGGCGGTATTCAAATATGAACTTGAAACTCAGAGAAAAGAAAATATAGCTTCATTACAGCTTGATAAAGCAAATCTTGAACAATCACTTTCTTCTAAAAAAGTTACAGATAACCCAATAGTATTTTTTGGAGATGATTATCATATTGATATTGATATTTGTGAAAGCTATTATAATAATCAAAAAATAAAACTGACCAAAAAAGAGAATGCTTTTTTACGCTTACTTGTAGCTCAATTAGGTTCTGTTGTTAGTTTTGAACAAGCCATGAACTATGTATGGGATGACCATGGTGCTACGGAGAATAGTGTTAGAACACTAGTTTGGAGACTTAGAAGCAAGCTACAGACTGATATCATTAAAAATGCATCAGGCATTGGTTATTATATTGAAGAGTAATTAGATACTATTTGTATCTTTTGTGAACCCTCGTTAATTTTATTATATAACTCCATATAATTATATTTACTATTTTTAGCGTCTGCCATTTTTTCCATTTCAGCCGTATAATTTTGTAAAGAGTCTATTCTGAAATTACCACTTGAACCTTTAATGCTATGAGAAATAAGAGCTATTCTTTCATAATCTTTTTTCTCTATAGCATCTTTTAAAGCAGGTAAAGATATAGCCATTTTTTTAATAAACAAATCAATCAACATTAAAAGTTCATCATTATTCAGCATAAGTTCTTCACAAAGTTTATTACTATCTAAGCCTGCAATAATCCTACTTGGCACCGGATTTTCTTTGGACGATATAACAGTAGTATTGTTATTTACTTTTAAAAATTTCAAAAAAACATTCTCAAGATCTTTTAAAACGATAGGTTTAGTTAAAAATTCATCGAAACCATTTGATATTCCATTTGCGTTTACTCCCTTAATTACATTAGCAGTTAAAGCTGCTATAGGGGTATGTTCTAGATTATTTTGTTTTTCGTATACAATAATTTTTCTGCAAGCTTCCTTCCCATTCATAATTGACATTTGCTCATCCATCAGAATTAAATCATAGCTATTAGTTTTATACAATTCTAATGCTTCTAAGCCATTTTCTGCCATATCAAAGCTAAGCCCATATTTTTTTAGAATAACTTTAATGAGTTCTTGATTTGCCTCATTATCTTCTGCAACCAGAATTTTTCCTACAAATTCTTGAATTTCTTTATGACTATATAAAGAGTATGCTTCCGTATTAAGAAGTTCACTAAACGAAGAGTGTAACTTTGAACAATATATAGGAAAGCAAAGAGTAGTTATATTTGATTGATCTTCATAATCATCATAGAGTTTACTCATTAATACTATATATTTTTTACCTGAGTTTAAAATACTTTTTTTTAACTCTTCATTTATATCTTCATGAACAAATAAAGCTATATCAAACTCACAATCAAAATTTTCTACTATCTCTACATTCATATTAAAAGCATAAGCATATTTCATAAATGACTCATGCTGAAAAAGAATCTGTTTATCTTTTGCATATAGAACCATTTTAAGATTCTGGAATTCTTTTATATCATCAAATAACTTACACTGCTGAGTATTAAACTCTACAGGTATTTCTACTATAAATGTACTCCCAGCCCCTACTTCTGATTCTACATGTATACTGCCATTCATATGCTCTACTAACTGATGACATATGGATAAACCAAGCCCGGTTCCATCACTGTTTTTAAATCCATTCTGCTGAGACTGAGTAAAAGCGGAAAAAATATGTTTAATATCTTTTTGCGGTATTCCTATTCCATTATCCTGAACGCTGATTGAAAGAATATTTTCATTACAGCTTGCCTCAACATGAATCACTCCATTTATTGGCGTAAACTTTATTGCATTACTTAAAAAGTTAGAAAGAATTTGCTTGATTCTCAGCGCATCTGCATAGAGTTCTTTTGGTATATCTGGATCTATAAATGAAGTAATAGTTATATTTTTAGCAGTAGCACTCGCAACAAATAGTTCCATTACATGGCTAAGTTCATCATGTATTGAAAACACAATCGGCTCAATAGCAAATTCTCCGCTGCGAAGTTTTGAGAAGTCTAAAATATCATTGATTATGCTTAAAAGATTTTCACCGCTATTCAAAATAATATTTAAATAATTTCTATGTTTTTTGGATACATTCTCATCAATCAACAAATTTACAAAACCCAAAATTGCATTTAATGGAGTCCTGATTTCATGTGACATATTGGATAAGAAATACTCTTTTGCTTTAGCCGCTTTTAATGCTTCTATCCTTGCATCTATTAGTTTTGTAACATCATTAGCAATTACCATGTGCTCTGTTGAAGCATAGCGAGTATCACTAATTTTAACTATTGTAACATCTACATAAAAATAATCTCTATTTTTTTTATAGGCTTTTATTGTACTTTTGTAAACATTATTTTGCTTTAACTGATTATAAATATTTTCTATCTTTGTAATTGATATATCATTATGTATTATACTGCTGATTTTTTCTCCCACTATTTCATCACTGCTGTATCCAGTGAGTGCGAGTAATCTATCATTTACATATGTTATATTTCCATGCAAGTCCATTTTAAATATTAGAGCACTCTCATCAAGCGCTTTTTTATACTCACCGAGTAATTTTTGATTTCTATTTATATCCTGTTCTTTTTGAAAAATTGTATCTGTATAGTACTTTAAAATATTTCTAAAATTTTTATCAAAAATATAAGAAATTTCGTTGAAAAGTTGTTTTGAATTTAGATTATTATCATATGTAAAATTAAAAATAGCACTACGAAAGTTAGTACAAATTTCAAAGAGTTCATCAGCGCTAATTTCTCTATCTTGCAAATATGATAAAAAAACTTCCATTACAGGGCAATTGCCTATCTCCACCTTATCGGATATAACATCCATAAAATATTCAAATACACCGCCAGCATAATCATTTAAAAATTCAGAAGTTGTAATAGAATGTTGAGATAGTATCTCTTTAGTTGTATCGTTATGTATCCAATCTTGTAAAATTTTTGTTTTTGAAGATAAAAGAGTGTATTGAATTTTTATTAGCGAGTCGTGTCTGTTTTTCATACCTAAAACTTATATAAGATAGGAGCATAAGACCTTAGAATCTCTAAGGTCTTATTGTGGAATTTAGTGGCTTTTACTTACAACAACTAACATTTTAATGTTAATAATAACAAATCTAATGAATTGATAAATTAAACAAGTTCTCATCCATTTAGCAAATGGACCAGGTGTCATTGTAGTAAAGTTATTTCCGTAAGCTTTTATATTTTTTTCACCGTATTTTGACATATTATCTCCTTTAAGTTTTATTCTGGAATTAAAGTCCAGCCTGGGTTAAGTTTAGCTTTGTACATGAACAAGTGGTGTAGGATATGTTTAATCCAGTGACCTGCAAGACCAATCTCACCAAACGTATAATTTGTATCACGACCTGTTCCCGGATATTTTTCAAAGTCTGGAACAACCGGATAAATAGTCATAGCTGCAGCACTTCCAGAAAATAAACCTTTACCAGCAGAAGCAACACAAGCAGCACCCATATGCGCCATAGAAGCTTCATGTAAATGAGCATCAGGACCTTTAGTCATTAAATCACAAACTGAGTGAGCAACTGCTTTACCCATAATACCTGAAGGCATACCTGTACGAGGAGGAGTCGGGTTAATTGGCGTTCCATTTGGTGAACTCATTGGTTTTGAGATTCCGTGCGGAGGAGCAAATGCGATACCACAAGCAAATAAGTTTTTGTATGTAGGATTTTGGTAAGTTTTTGGCCAGTCACTCGCTTTCCAGTTTTCATAAGCACCGGCAGCATAGTTAGCATCAACTTTCATAAATCCGTTTGGAGCAAAAACTGTAGCAGTAATGTCCTCACCTTTTTTGTCGATAGCTTTTAAGCCAACACCAGCAAATGGAGGAATAAGCATTGAGAAATCGAATTCTTCTTCATGCATAGTTCCATCAAGTAGTTCATAGTGAACTTTACCAGATTCAACTTTGTTAACATGAGCACCGATAATCCAGTCTACATCACGCTCAGTAAATAGAGACTCAGCAAAAATTCTTGAACTAACAGCAAATCCCATAGCCTTCATGTGAAGTCCGCCAACACCGAAGTCACCTAGGAAAGATTCATTTGATATCCACTTCATGTCTGCCATGTTACGAACACCAGCTTTATTTAATTCATGCTCAATATTGAAAATATATTCAAATGCAGCACCTTGACATGTACACATACCATGACCAGTACCGATTAAAAATTTCTGACGCTCACCGGCTTTCATTTTATCTATAGATTTTTTTAGCACATGCGAAGCATGAACAGCATGCTCTGCCGTACAAACTGAAACAGTATGCTCACCCACGCCATTAGCATCACCTAGACCCGGAGTTGCAGCAAAATTAAGTTTTGGTCCGGTAGCATTGATTAGATAATCATATTCTACATTTTCAACTTTACCCTCTTTTCCTGCTTCAGTATATTCAACAACAACATAAGGCTTATTGCTTGACTCATTTCCTTCTGGATGAATGCCAAGTGCTTTTGCTTGCTTGTAATTAATACCAGCTTTAGCATACACAGGAGCTAAATCAAAAGTCACCTCTTCTTTAGTCATTTGACCAACACCAACCCAAATATTCGATGGAATCCAATTCCATTTTGAATTTGGAGTAACAACTACAACTTCGTGAGCTGAACCTAACCATTTTGCCGCGAAAGTCGCAGCAGTATGTCCAGAGACACCACCACCTAAAACAACTAATCTTGCCATATAAATTTCCTTATATTTTATTCCGAAAATACTTTATCAAAATTCTATCACAATTCTATCACAAATAAATATTCTTGTAATCAATAACTATTATATAGCGCACTTATAAAAGCCTATAAAGCTCTTATTATAGGGATATAGAAAATAATATTAGTTCAATTATTGCTCAATTTTGAGAATTTTACTAACAATTTCATATACATTTTTTGAAAGAGAGTGTGTAGAAATGATACGCTCTAATTGTACTTTCATCAGTTCTTTATTGATATGATTTAATCTTGCGTATATTTTAAATGCACCTGCAAGGCCTGAGGCCATCTGTGCATTTATTTTATCTATCTCAATTATCTTATCTGCAACAAATTTATAGCCCTCTGCATCTTTTGAATGAAAATACTTATAATTTCTTGCAAATACACCGATGAGGGAGCGAACCAGATTTGGAACTTTTTCGTCATAAACCTCATCATTTTGGAGTTTAATTACCCTCTCAAGAGTTCCAGTGCGACTTGATGCTGCTAAAATTGAGAAATATTTATTCATAACTAATGTATCTTTTTTATATTTTTTATAAAAATCTGCCATTGCTATTTCTGAAGACTCTACATCAATATTTTCTAAAATATCTAAAGCTGCAATTTTATCCGTCATTGTTAAAGAATCTTTATACTGTTTTTTTACTATTTGAATAATATCATCACTGCCAAGAGCAGATAAAAGTTTTAAGCAGCGATTTTTCATAGACCTTTTTGCCATACTGTGAGAGTCTATGTCTGTGTTTATTGGAACATGGTTTAAATTGTATAGTTCTAAAAGTTCCTCTTTATATGTTTGCGCCAACTTTTTTTCCAGTCTGTCTTTAGCCAGATATATTGGTTCAAAATCCACTTCTTCTTGTCTTTGCATGAGAGTCGAAACAGATGGAAGTTCTAAGAGTAGCGCCTTGTATGACAAATCAATATCTAAGCTTAAGATGTATCCATAAGCTTCTATAAATTTACTGCTGATATAACCATCAAGCATAATCTCCTCAAGAGTCTCGACTGCGAAAGACTGTGCAGATTCATATCTTACAAAGCTGTTGGTATCATGTTTCATTAAAAATGAATATTCCGTCTCTTTTTGTTCTATTATTATAGGTGCTGAAAAATCACGATTTAGTGATAAATATGGCTTAGATTTTACTTCTTCAAAAATAAACTCTTCACGCTCTTTTGAGAGAACCAATACTTTTTCCAAAATTTCTTTACCATCAATACCTATTAGTCCAACTTTTAAAGGGAAATAATACGGTTTTTGCTCACTGCCATCTACAGCATGCGGAATTACCTGCGTTAATACTATTGTATAAACTTCATTATGAAACTTTTCTTCTACTTTTATTTTTGGCGTTCCAGATTGGTCATACCATCTTTTAAACTGCTTTAAATCAACCCCGCTTGCTTCACTTATAACACTTAAAAAATCATCGGTAGTAACTGCCTGTCCATCGAAACGCTCAAAATACAAATCAGTAGCTTTTCTATAAGCTTCTTCACCTATAAGAGTATGAATCATACGAATCACCTCAGCACCTTTTTCGTATACCGTTGCCGTATAAAAATTATTCATAGACATATATGATTTTGGCTGAATCGGGTGAGAGGTAGGTGATGCATCCTCAACAAATTGTCTTTCTCTTAAAGACTTCACCTCTTGAATCCGCTGTACATTCTTTGAATTCAAATCAGCCGAAAAGCATTGGTCACGAAAAACAGTAAGCCCCTCTTTTAAGGTTAATTGAAACCAATCACGGCAAGTTATACGATTTCCAGTCCAGTTGTGAAAATACTCATGAGCAATCACACTCTGAATACCCATAAAATCATTATCTGTAGCTACCTCTTTATCTGCTAAAACATAGTGTGAATTGAAAACATTCAATCCTTTATTTTCCATTGCTCCCATGTTAAAACTATCAACTGCAACAATATTGTAAATCTCTAAATCATATTCTCTACCATATTTCTCTTCATCCCAAACCATAGCCTCTTTTAAGGACTTCATAGCATGATGGCATTTAGACTCATTTCCCAAATCACAGTATATGTTAAGCTCCACATGTTCATTTGAAGCCGTTGTATATTCATCACTGACAGAACCTAAATCTCCGGCAACTAAAGCAAAAAGATACGATGGTTTAGGAAATGGGTCTTCCCATGTAACACTATGTCTATATCCATCCAAATCTTGCGCAGATTTTTTGTTTCCATTACTAAGTAAAATCGGATACTTTTTTTTATCTGCTATTACGGTAGTTGTAAACACACTCATAACATCAGGGCGATCAAGATAAGGAGTTATTTTTCTAAAACCTTCCGGCTCATTTTGAGTACAAAAGATAGAACCGGATTTATATAAACCTTCAAGTTCAGTGTTAGTATGTGGAAATATTTTATTTACAATTTTTAAAGTAAATTCTTTAGGCACATTTAAAATTCTCAAACTCTCATCATTTGTTATATAACGAGTATCTTTGAGTTTCAAATCATTGAGCCATAATTCTAGAAGATTTAAGTTCATACTATCCAATACAATATCATTAACACTTTCATCAATTTTTTGAAGTTTCATAACATTTGCTACTATAGTATAGTCTTCAAATAAATCAAATTCTAAATCACAGCTAATCATTTTGAATTCTGGTGCTTTATAGTCTTTCAAATATATTGTTTTAACTTCGTTCATAATTATCTTCTTTTATTTTTGAGTAATGATAGCATAAGAGATTTTAATTTTGGTTTTTTATTCTAAGTTTTTATTTATCAAAGCTAAACAAAAGCTTTCTGTGGCTATAATTCCGTCCTACAAAATATGTGTCAGGGTAGCTCAGCTGGTTAGAGCACTGGTCTCATAAGCCGGGGGTCGGGGGTTCAAGTCCCCCCTCTGACACCATAAATTGTACTTCTTTTTAAACATTCCGGATTAGCTCAGCGGTAGAGTAGGTGACTGTTAATCACTTGGTCACTGGTTCGAATCCAGTATCCGGAGCCATACTTCTTTAAACCCCTTATACACGGACTTTCCAACTGATTTATTTAGCTAATGTTCCCAAGTGTGCCCACTATATATCTCCTAAAAAAAAGCTCTTTTAACATTCTCTCTTTTTCTATATTTAGCGTACATCTGTAATGTCATAGATGAATCACTGTGACCGAGCATATTACTTACCCATAATATGTCCTCTTTGTTCTCAATCATCACAGTTGCAAAGGCATGTCGCCAATTCAAGTAGTAAGTGCAACACCCAGTTAAACTGCTTCATAAGATTTCGTAATTGTATCAAAAAATACTTCTGCAGGCGTTTTGTAAGCTGTCTCATCTGATAGATGGTTCTATATTCTATAGCACACTCTTTAAGTAAGTTTTTCCACTTCGTATTTCTGATTCTTTTAATGTCATAGTAATGTTTATCATCTTGATTTAAAAACACATAGCTTTTATGTTTACCAGTCAGCTCATACTGCCTATTTTAACTCCGCTGATGACAGTCATATTATTTTTATTAGAGAGTGATGGGAAACAACAGTTCATCTTTCTATTTTGTTACCAAAATAACTACTAATATTACTTTTAATTCCATTTTATATTTAAAAAAACTATTTTTTTGGTAAAATTAAGGAGTTTAAATTTAAAAAGGGTTGTGTTTTGAAAATAAGATGAAAAATATACAACCAAAAATAAATTACAGAGGTAAAAATAGACGTAGTAGAGGTTTATTAAAACCTACTGTTTTTATAATTCTAGAAGTAAGTGCTCTTTTAATTACATTATATATAGTGAATTTTGGTCATACTTATACGGATTGGAATATTCTAACAGTGAGTGCTACTTTACTATATTTTTTAAGTAGTAGTGTTACTAGATATTTTAAAGTAATTACTAGAGATTAAATTTATTATTATATTTTTAATCTAAATGCTCACAGTTTTACCTAATTATTTTTCATTTACTATGAATTAAGGGCGCCTCTAAAAACCCAACAAATTTAGACCTAAGCGCCAATTCGCTAAAATAAAAAACAATAAGTTCAAAAATAAGAGGTTTGGAATGAGCAAGAAGATGAGAGGGTTGTTTGACTATGAATATCAGTTGGAGCTAATCAATAAACATCAACCGCCTCTTGCTAAACTTAATACTGTCATTAACTGGGAGTTGTTTCGTACACCAATAGAAGAAGCATTTGCAATAGAACCAAAAGCACCTGGCGGAAGACCGGCATTTGATAGACTCATGATGTTTAAAATCTTAATACTCCAGCGCTATTACAATCTATCCGATGAGCAGACCGAATTCCAAATCAAAGACAGATTATCATTCATGCAGTTTTTAGGATTAGAAATAGGTGACACCGTTCCTGATGAAAAGACAATCTGGCATTTTAAAGAAAAACTCAAAGAGAAAAAACTATCAAAGCAACTGTTTGAACTCTTTACCCACACACTCATAAGTAACGGAGTCGTTGCTAAAGAAGGAAGTATCGTAGATGCATCATTTGTAAATGTACCAAGACAAAGAAATAGCCGTGAAGAAAACGAAGCCATTAAACAAGATAATATTCCAGAAAGCTTTGAAAATAATCCTGCCAAATTCTCTCAAAAAGACACAGATGCAAGATGGATGACTAAAAATAAAGAGAGCCACTTTGGATATAAAAACCATGTAAACGCAGATGCAGCGACTAAACTCATTACAAAGTTTGCAACATCAAGCGCAAGTGTTCATGATTCTCAAAAACTAGAAGAACTTGTCAATTAACATGATAATAGGTTGTTTGCTGATAGCGCTTACTGCAGTGATAAAATAGAAAGTTATCTTTGGCTCAAAAAATGTAAAAGTTTCGTACATGAAAAAGCTTACCGCTCAAGACCACTGACTCACACTCAAGAAAGAAGCAATAGCATTAAATCAAAAATCCGTGTAAAAGTAGAACATGTATTTGGATATATGACTAACTCCATGAATAAAGGCTTAGATCTAAAAGCTATAGGAAAAGATAGAATAGAATCAACAATAGGACTTTTAAACCTTACATATAACCTGTTTAGATATGAACAGCTTGTAAGACTTAAAAGAATAAAAATGATGTAAAAGATTGCCAAAAGAGGTGAATTAAGTGAGTTTTTCAGCAAAAAAACTCAAAAACTGACTCAACTTTCCTTAAAAAGTCAACCAAGAAAAGTCAAAAAAATGAAGTGGGTAAATTTAGACAGTTCAAAAAACTGTTTTTAGAGGTGCCCTTAATAAATTTATGTTTCGATTGTATTGTCTAGGCTATTCAGCTAGCCCCTGTATCCAGAGAGACACACTTCATAGCCTCTGTTTTAAGCACTTTTAAAGCTTTTTTTACTCTCGGTAGCTATATGGTAGCTAAAATATTTTTCAAGTATTACTTCGCAGATTTTAAAATTTCATTTTTAAGTGCATTAAAAAGAATCTTATATGTATGTCTGTTAAAAATATATTCTTTTGCATTAAAGAGAGTTTCAAACATGATTTTCCATAAAGTAGAGAAATTATCATCATTTCTAACTGCACATAATTGTATCTGCATTTGATGTTCAAGACTGCAGAGAGCTTGTGCATGTTTTACATAGGATTTCAGTATTTCATAATCAATTCCAACATTTTCAAAGTGTTTTACAAGTTTCATAATAGACAACTCTTTATCTGTAAAATCATCATCATGTAAAAGCAATAATATTTCATCTTTTAAAAGCTTTTCTAAGGTATCTCTATCGATATTAAATTTTTCAATAAACTGCTCTTTTGTATAATGAACTGCATTAGCGGGGATTGAACTGAGCGTATTCATAAGAGGTTCTAACATGCTAGAAGAGCTCGATATTGATTGATTTTTATTTTGCAGGGCATGTTTTATCTGTTCGTTTGAACTGCCTATCTGCTCTTGCATGTACTTTATGTATTTTATCAGTTCTACATGTTCATCACTATATCTATGCACATTAGATTTCAGCTTTTTTGCTTCAGGCAACAAGCCTTCTCTGATGTAATATAATATGGTAGATTTTGGTACATTAGTTTTTGCTACTAATTCAGATATCTTATATTCCAATTTATTCTCTTTTTTAATATTGTCATAAGAATTATACCCTATAATTTTATCGTAAAGTTCAACTTAACGTTTTTTATACATACTAAAAGGAATGAAAATGGCACACATAAAACTACCGGAATTTGAGGACATGAGTCCAGCGATTCAAGCAAAAGCAAAACCTATCTTGGAAAAGACAGGAAAACTTGGTGAGATATTTAAACTCTTGGCTATAGACGAAAAGATCTATTTTGCGACAGATGGAATGATTCAAAAATATCTGCTCGATGCGACTACTCTTTCTTACCATGTCAAAGAAGCTATTGCTCTTTTGATTTCAAAAGAAAATGGATGTAAAATGTGTGTTGATGTACATAAAAGCATAGCAAAAATGCTTGGTTTAAGTGATGAACAGATAGAAGAAATTTTACAAGGTATTGATTCTATTAAAACATCAGATGCAGAAAAAGAGCTTTTAAGATTTTGTATTAGAGCTTCACAAAAAGATAGCTATAAAATCTTAAAAAAAGAGATTGATGCGCTCAAAGAACTTGGCTTCAGCGATGTCCAGATTTTAGAAGCAGTTGCAATCACAGGCTATTTTAACTACATAAACACCTTATCCAATGTATTTTCTTTGGGAGAATAAGCAGATGAAAAAGATTATATTTTTTACACTTTTCATACTTTTAGGAACAATTCAAGCACAAGAGTACAAAGCAGTTTTTGACTGTAGTTCCAGTGATGCACTGTATATAGATACCCGTTTGATGGTTATGGAAAAAACAATAGACATGCTTGAAAAAGACTCAAAAAAAGCAAATTTTGTATTAACCCTGCATGGAGGCTGTGTGCCAATGGTTTCTAAAAGATTTACTGATATAATACCGGCTAAAGATATTAAGCATATAGCAAAAGCGCAAGAAACGATTAGAAGACTCTCAGAAAAAAAAGGGGTTGAGATAATTGCTTGTGCTATGTCACTGAAGTATAATTCAATTGAACAAAAAGATGTTTTACCTTTTGTGAAGATATCTGAGAATAGTTTTATAGACACTATAAAATATCAAAATTCAGGGTATGCTTTGATGCCATTAAAATAGGAAAATAAATGATACAAGAGATTACAAAATATCCGACAACTCCAAGTTTAGAATTTGGCGCGAATGTCAGACACTTTAATGAGGAATTATTTACTTTAATTCAAGATTTAAAAGACACAATGGAAGCAAATAGCTTAAATGCGCTAGCTGCTTTTCAGATAACTTCTCCGCTTTCTGTAATAGTTGTCAAAAAAGATGACGATGAATTTTTAGAGCTGATAAATCCAAGAATTTTAACAAGAGAAGGTAAAGTTACACCTACTGAAACTACAGCCTATTTTCCTGGACTCAGTGCAAAAACAAATAGATATGAAAAAATTAAAGTCATGTATGAAGACAGAGGTGCAAACCAGCAGTTTTTAGAAGCTGATGGTGATTTATCTATAACTATTCAGAGAAAAATGGACTACATGTATGGCTCAAACTTTAGAGTGAGACTTGATGAAGAGGAACAAAAAGTTTTTGATTCAAAGCTGGAGTTTGGAACAGATTCCATCACTCAAAATGACTGCCCTACTGTTTTTAAAAGAGACAGACTGCTGCAACTTTTCAAGTTCCTTTTCGTAGCTGCTCTGTTTGGAACTGTATCAAAATTTTTCGTAAGCGAAGAGACATTAAGCACCGTTATCTCTATAGAAAACTATGCAATGATCTCATTGCTCATATTAATTGTAATTTATTTCTTTTATGCTCAATACGAAGGCAAACAATATGAACATTGTACCTCTTGTCAAATTGGGAATATCATTGGAACAAGTGTAATCGCATTAGTTAAACTGAGTGTACTATTTTTAGTAAATTACTTTCTTCTTTGGTAGAGATTAGCATGTAAAACTTACATGCTAAAGGGAATCTATTTTTTTTCTAATTTCTTAACTATTTCAGATATTCTTTGGATTCTATGCTCATCTGTCGGGTGCGTAGAGAAAAATTCAATTTTAGCTGTTCCTTTCTTGCTTTTCATATTTTCCCAAAAATTTACAGCTTCATGTATGTTATAACCAGCTTTTTGCATAAGGTGAACACCTATCTCATCTGCTTCGTATTCATGGCTTCTGCTGTAAGGAAGCATAACCCCCAGCTGAGTGCCATATCCATACGCCATATTAAAAGCATTTGTATACTCAGGAGCTGTTGCACCCACTAAAATATTTCCTAAAGTTTGAACACCCTCAGAAATTTGCTGATGACTCATTCTCTCAGCTCCATGTCTTGCCAGAGCATGCGCTATCTCATGTGACATTACTGTTGCTAACTGGTCATCATTTTTCGCTAAATCCAATATGCCTGTGTAAACAACAACTTTCCCACCCGGCAAACAAAAAGCATTTACCTGCGCATCCTCTACAAGATTAAATTCCCAATCAAAATCTTTTCTTTGGGCTGCTATGGCTATTTTATTTCCAATATTTTTGATTCTTGCAGTTTGTGCTTTATCTGTACTTATTTTTGCTTTTGAAAGAAAATCTTTATAACTACTATCTCCCAACGCCTTTTCCTCACTTGGCGACATTAAAAGTACCTGTTCTCGACCTGTAACCGGTGCCGTACCCATACAACCTATAAATAAAAATGCAGCTAACAGTAAATAGATCATTCTCATATAAACTCCTTTTCTTTCGCTATTTTATCCTAATTTTATTTGCTAAATTAAAATTCAGATTGTTTTTTGTAGACTGTCTAAAAAGGATTACAAATGAAAAAGTATAAATGCGCTTTTTGTGGTTGGGTATATAACCCCGACATTGGAGATGAAAAACATGGGATACCTGCTGGAACAGCATTTGAAGATTTACCGGATGATTGGGTTTGTCCTGGTTGTGGAGCTGAAAAAGAGTATTTCAACCCTGTAGATTAAAAATTTCTTACATGTAAGTGAACTGCCCCTTACATGTAAAATCTATTTCATCTTTTACCAATCATCCAAAACAAACTTTTTAGGTTCTTCTTTTATCTCAGCAATTTCTTTGTGTTCGTTTATTTCAGGTTCTGCAACTACAACTTTTTTAGGTTTATTCATCTGCTCTTCAAACTTTAGTTCAAGCCCGTTTGATGTCATAACAAAGCCATCTACTTTAATTTTTCCCTCATGAATCAGGTTATGATGCTCTTTACACAACGGAATAAGATTATGTTTGTTATTTTGATGAAAATGTCCTATAAAACCGGCTTTATCAGCTAAAGAGCGCTGTGAGATGTGGTGGACATCTTCTGCCATGGCTCCACAAATCACACATTTAGTTACATACAAATCTTTGTTGTACTTGCTTTTCTTTTTCTTTACAAGAAGTTCAAGCTCATCAAAATCATTTGCAAGACGCTTTCTGATTGTATTTGCAGTATCTAGAAAATCACTGTCCATGTGGAGTGATTTTGCAAACTCTAAACCATAGATACTGCTTCCGCTTCCAGCTTGCAAAACTCTATTAAAAATGAGCCTGTCTTTTAGTTCATCATACTCTACGCTTAAGTGCAAATCTACAACATTATCTAAAGTTGTTATCTCTCTCATGGTTGAGAGTTGATGGAGGTGAGTTGCAAATAAAAAGATTGAGCGAAGTTTTGCGAGCTTTATGATGGCACTTGCCACTATTGCCACACCTGAGAGTGTTTCAGTCCCATGGCTTATCTCATCTCCCAAAACCAGTGAGCGGACGGTGGCACGGTTGAAAATATTTTTAAGTTCGAGCATCTCAACTGCGAAAGTTGAAAGCCCTTTTGCAAGGTTATCCTTTGAGACGATTCTTGTAAAGAGAGAATCAAAAAGAGAGAATTTCATAACAGCCGCGCTTACAAAAAAACCTGATTGCGCCATGAGTGTGGCGATACCTATACTTTTCATCAAGGAACTTTTACCGCTAGAGTTGATGCCATAGAGTAAAACACCGTTAATTGAATGTCCGTCATGTACTGCAACATCAAGCATGACAGTGTTAGGATGCGGCAAGTCCATGTAGTCACGATTTCCCATCACTATGTCGTTTGGAACATAGATACCGCCCCTCTCTTGCACTTCTATGAGAGGATGTCTAAGCTGCATTATCTGCATAAAATTCTCATCCTCTTTCACATCTATAATCATCGGTCTTGAGTGTTTAAACTGTTGTGCAACTTTTGATGAGCTCACACCCACATCCAAGTCTGAAACATAGTTTATCACTCTGTCAAAAAGAAGTGAATATCTTCTCTCATAAACACCCTGAAGTTGAATATATTTATCTTTTACCAAGGAAACGATTTTACGGCGGTTTTTCATAATGTTGTCTGAGAGTTTATCTGTAAAGTCTGATGTTATTTTCACACTGTTTGTGAGTTTTTTAACGCTAAAATTTGAAAATTCCTCGCTAATTTTAAACTCTTTTTCTATCATCGAAAACCTGTTTTTACTGAGAGAAATATAATACCCCTCTTTCTCTAACAAACCTAGACTCACTAAGCGATTTGAACTGCCAGAATTATTGACCTCAAGTAACTTTTCAATGCTAAACATAATATCCTCAAAAGCTATCAGCATGGTAGAATTTTCTTGCACCAAAGTATCTATGGCTTCATCCACTCCGCTCATCAAAAAGTTTTCATCAACAGTCATATTTGTAAAACGGCGGGAGACATCAAGGTCTATGCTTTTGGTTATATCTCTTAAAAACTCATCCACTTCGCTCTCATGAAAAGGAGTTTTCTGAATCTTATGTTTTTTTACATAGCTCATCAACTCTTTGACACTCAGCATCGACTCATAGATGTGATTCATCTCAAAAGGGTGAAGGCGAGCCAAATCTAAACGGCGGGAAAGTCTTTCTAAATCATAAATGCCACGCATAGTCTCATCCAAATAGCGTACATGTGAAGACACTCTTTCTATGAGGTTGTATCGTCTTTCAAGCTCATCTTTTTCTAGTATTGGATTTAAAAGTCGCTCTTTTAAAAGTCTTTTTCCTATGGCTGTTGCACTTTTGTCCAGCATCTTAAGAAGTGTAAACTCTTTTTTATCTTTTGAGATTATGCCGACCTGCTCCAGTGCATTGTTTCCAAGATACATAAAACGGCGGTTATCTATAATATTTGGACGGTCAAGTTTTTGGACTATATGTATGTCATGTTCAATCACAAAATGGACTAAAATAGCCAACGATTCTGTAATCATCGGGCTTCTCTCCAAGTCCAGATGTTCTATGGGAGAGAGAAGTGACTGTATCTGATACACCTCTTTAAACAGGTCATTTTGAAAGTCGATTTTTGGTCTTTCATGATTCACACTATAGTGATAATGCTCTGCGATTTCTAAATACTGCAGCACATGTCGCTGGTCAGTTATACCGTCCAAAAATGTAACAACAACCTCAGAAGTACGATAGATATTTAAAAGATTAAAAACCTCATCCAGCGCATAAGAGGAGTCTTCGCTTGTTCCATGTGTTTCATAGAGCCAAGTTTTTCCGGTTGTTACATCTATGGCGGAATAACCAACATTGTAAATATCTTTATGCTTATCTACCAAAAGTGAAACTATGTAGTTGTCATCGTTATCGATTATGTGGTCAAAGTTTGTCCCGGGTGAGACTATTTGAGAGATATATCTGCTTATTTTAGGCGGAGTGCCTTTTTGTTTTACAACGATAACCGTATATTTTTGCTCTGAAATCAGACGGCTTAAATATCTCTCAAAAGAAACAGCTGGAACTCCTGCTAGAAGTGGATTTTTATCTGAATTTTCTATGATATTTTTGTTTTTTTTGGTGAGCTGGATGTTTAAAAGTTCGGCTATCTCTTTTGCTTTTCCGATCTGAAGTTCGTCGTTGTTAACTTCATACACTTCAAAAAAAGTTCCAATCTCCATAAAAATAACAGTATCCTGACCGTATTTGTCTTCAAAGTATTTCTGCAAATCAAAATAAGTTTGAGTCAATAATCGGTCTTTGTTATTTAAAATGGAATCTACATCAGATGAACGCATGAGTAACCTAAGTTTTATTATTTGTAGCCGTGATTATAGCACAATTGAAGTTTTGTGATAAAATACCCGCATGAATATTTTGATTAAATTTTTTTCTATATTTTTTTTAACAAATCTTTATGCTTTAGCATTAGATTTAGAATCCTTGCAAAAAACTTATTCCATTGAGACAACCTCTACTTTTATTTTAAAAATTCTAATAATTGTTGCTGTTATTCTTGCTGTTATTATCTACAAGCAGCGTGCCATTAAAAAACTCAATACAGAACTATCTATAAAAATAGAAAATGAAATCAAAAAATCAAGAGAAAAAGATAAAATGATTTTTGAGCAAAGTAAGTTCATCTGGATAGGTGAGATGATGGAAAATATTGCTCATCAATGGAGACAGCCATTATCGCAAATAAATTCTTCGGTATTAGTTATTGACGATATTTTATATGAAAAAAATTTTAAAGATTCTGTAATTGAAGAAAAACTTTTAGAGATAGAATCGTTAACCAAATACATGTCAAATACGATTAATGACTTCAAAGACTTTTTTGATCAAAATAAAAAGCAAGAAGTTTTTTCCATACAGAATTTGATTGAAAAATCAATATATATTGTTAAAGGAACCTTTAAAGCCCACTACATCGAGGTAGAAAACAACATTGATACAAAGTACAGTTTTGAAGGGTGTCCAACCGAATTGCAACAGGTAATCGTGGTAATATTGAACAATGCGAAGGATGTCTTCATAAGCAGAAATATATTTAAGCCAAAAGTACAAATAAATCTTGATATAGTTTCCGGCTATTATCATCTGTCTATTTGCGATAATGCAGGCGGCATAAAAGCTGAAATACTAGAAAAAGTATTTGACCCGTATTTTACAACAAAACATGAGTCACAAGGCACGGGGCTTGTATTATATCTGTCAAAAAGAATAATTGAAGAAAGTATGCATGGTAGAATTTTGGCAATAAACCAAAGTAATGGAGCATGTTTTAAGATAATACTAAAATACGAAGGATGAATATGAATCAAGAAGAAACATATCTATATGATATATTGTTTGTAGAAGATGAAAAAGCTATAAAAGATAATTATGTACGCTATTTAAAAAAATATTTTTCAAATGTTTATGAAGCTGAAAATGGTGAAGAGGCTTATAAAATATACAAAGAAAAGAAACCTCACATCCTAATAGTTGATATTAACATACCAAAATTAAATGGGATTGATTTACTGAAAAGAATACGAGAACATGACCATACGACCAAGGCTATCATGCTTACGGCTCATTCAGACACCAGTTATCTTTTAGCAGCAGCTGAATTAAAACTCACTAAGTATTTAGTAAAACCGATTAGCCGAGATGAGTTGAAAAATGCATTAACTCTGGTCCTGCAAGAATTATCAAACTTTGATGTTTTGTCAAAAAAATTCTTAAACCTCAGCGAAGGTTTTTATTGGAATTATGATTTAACAGAACTTTTTGATTCCAATGGTTCAGTACTGCTGACAAACAAAGAGAGAAAGATACTTGATGTTTTATTTTCCGGCTTAAATAAAACATTTCTTTATGATGATATTATTATTGAGGTATGGTATAGTTATGATGATGATAAGCTTGATGCCCATAAAACAATTATTAAAAATTTAAGAAAAAAGCTGCCAAAAGATACAATTACAAATGTTTACGGAATAGGTTATAAAATAACAGCATGAACTTAAAGATGTTTTTTTTTAAAACTCACTACTTTCTCACTATTTTAAGTTATGATAACACATATTAAAGGTTTAAGGAATTAAAAATGAAACATTCGTTGGCACTATTATCCTCAACAGCTTTACTTTTCTCGCTCAATGCATCTGAAGCAGTTAAGCCTATTGGGGGAAATGAATTTCCATACATACAGCCAATAGCGGTCGAGCAGGTTCAAGAAGTTCAAGAGGTTCAGCAGCCTCAAAAGGTTGAGAATGAAGCGCCTGTTGTTGCAGAAAAAGCTCCAGATATTCCAGCAATGGTTAACGTTGATTCTAGCGGTGCTCCAGTATCGGCAACGTTGAAACTTAATTTTGATTTCAACAAATACGACATCAAGCCTGATGATCAAAATGACGTCAAAACATTTGCTCAATTCCTAAAAGAGAACACTAAATACAAAGCTGTGATAGTAGGTCATACAGACAGTATTGGCAGCTATGAAGCGAATCAAGTTCTTTCAGAAATGCGCGCTTTATCCGTAAGAAATGCTCTTGTAAATGAAGGGGTCGAAGCAAGCAGATTAGCAGCCATGGGTCGAGGTGAAAAAATGCCTATCGCAGATAATATGAATAAAGCTGGTCGTGCGGAAAACCGCCGTATTGAAATTGAACTTAACTCAACAGACAAATAAGGATATAAAATGAAAAAGAAATTACTACTGCTAGCTTTATCACTTAGCACTGTTATAAATGCGGAAAGTCTGAAAGATACTGTAGATGAAGTTTTAACTACAAATCCAATAGTTCTAGAAAGATTAAAAAATTACAATATGACGAAAGAGGATATCACAACTGCAAAAGCAGGTTATTATCCAAAACTCGACTTATCTTTAGGTACCGGTTTTGAGCATACAGAAAAAAAAGATACTGCCTTCAATGGGGCTAGTGATGGAAAATTTGACTTTAATGTATATCAAAATTCTTTAAAATATACACAAAATATATTTCAGGGTTTTGCAACAACATACCAGGTTGAACAACAAGAAAACAGAACTATTGCAGCAGCCTACAGTTATATAGAAAAAGTAAATGCTACCGCTTTTGAAATGACAAATGAGTATTTACTGGTTATGAAAAATCTAGAATTACTTAAAAATGAAAATGAAAATATTCAAATAAATGAAGAAATTCTAAACAAAGTACAAAAACTTTACGATGCAGGATTAACAACTTTATCGGAAGTAAATAAAATCCAATCTGCTCTTGCTCTTGCAAAATCAAACTATGTTGTACAAGAAAACACTCTAATGGATTTTACGTATAACATGCACAGGGTGTTAGGCAGATATTTAGTTTACGATGAAATGAGCAGACCGGAACTCAATGTTGAACTTCCTGCAAACTTGGAAGAAGCTACAGAATTTGCAATGCAAAACAATCCCTCTTTGTTAGTTGAAAAGTACAATGTTAAGCTAGCGCAAGCTACATACAAAGAAAAACAATCACCATTTTATCCTCGTTTGGATATAGAAGTTTCTCAATCGTATAACAAAAACCTTAGTGCCATTGAAGGAAGATACGATACTTTTAGAGCGATGGCAACCGTATCTTATAATCTTTTCAATGGTTTTGCAGATACAGCAACATTACAAAAAAATGTAAGCCTTATCCATCAAGAAGTACAAATAAAAAATAAACTTAGAAGAGAAGTCATTGAAGGACTAAACCTGTCTTGGGCAGCATATGAAAAATTAGGTATGCAACTTGAACACTTAAATGCATATAAAGACTTTTCACTTAAAACTCTTACCTTATATTCAAAAGAGTATGACCTAGGCAGACGCTCTCTTCTGGACCTTTTATCAGCTCAAAATGATTTTATCGGTTCAAAAGCTCAAATTATCAACACTGAATATAGTAGACTTTATGCAAAATACAGAATACTTGATGCTTTAGGAACCCTTGTCTCAACCGTAGTTGGAGATACGACTGTTGTTTATAATAAAGTAGGTCTTATAGATAAAACACCAAAGAACGATGATGTTTTACCTGTTCAATATGATGTTGATAATGACTTGATAGTTGATGAGGAAGACATATGTAACAACTCACTTCAAGACAGACTGAGAAATCTTCATGGATGTGAATATTTATATGAAGATACAGTACGTATAGAAAGATACAGTGGTTTCTTATTTGAAGATAGCAATGCAACATTAACTCAAGAAGGACAAGAGAGACTAAATGCTTTAATAGAACAAATTAAACCTTATGAATTTAATTATCTAAAGTTTGATATACTTGGCAATGTAGAAAATGAAAAGATGTCAAAAGACGATATTCTTAAACTTTCGGAACAAAGAGCTCAAACAGTTAAAGAGAAACTCATAGAAGCTGGTGCATTAGAAAACAATATATTTGTTCATGCAAAAGCAGATATCGCTCCAATGTTTAGTAATGAAACGCCTGAAGGTATTAAATTGAATAATCGTGCGGATATAGCTGTTAGAAAACTTAAAAAATAAAAAGTAAGGTCTTAGATGTTTACAACAGATTATGATAGTGTAAGAATGGATTCCTTACTTGATTGCTTGGTTCTGTTCACAAAACTTTATCATAAACCATTTTCAGCAGAAGCTTTAACTGCTGGATTACCAATAGAAATGGGAAAGCCGACTCCTGAGCTTTTTTCTGTGCATAATTCTAAGGGGCTTTTTTCTCGTGCAGCTGCAAAAGCAGGTCTAAAATCAAGCTTAACGAGAAGGCCTCTATCTCAAATTTCACCTTTACAGCTTCCAATGATTATTTTATTATCCAATCAAGGTTCTTGTATAATAGATAAATTCTCCAAAGATAAAAAGCAAGTTAAAATTATTATGCCATCAGAAGAAGCTGTTGAACAATGGGTTGATTTTGACACACTTGTGGATGAATATACTGGTTATGGTTTTATGATAAAAAAGGCCTTTGAATATACGGATGATAATTCAAGAGCTTTACATTTAAAGCAAAAACACTGGTTTTGGAGTACTGTAAAATTATCTGCTGCTACATATAAAGATGTTCTTTATGCATCTCTTCTTATAAATATCTTTGTTTTAGCTTCCCCTTTATTTACCATGAATGTCTATGATAGAGTAGTTCCTAACAATGCAATAGAAACACTTTGGGTCTTTGCAGTAGGAGTTAGCGTAGTATATATTTTGGATACATTTTTAAAATTCACCAGAACATACCTGTTGGAGAGTGCTGCAAAAAAGAGTGATGTAATAATGTCTTCTATTATTTTTGAGAAAGTCCTTGATCTAAAGATGGCACATCATCCTGCTTCAGTTGGTTCATTTGCAAACAATTTAAAAGATTTTGACAATATTAGAAATTTTTTAACAAATGCGACAATGGCGGCCATAATCGACCTTCCATTTGCTGTAATATTTTTGCTTGTCATCGCCTATATTGGTGGGACTATAGTCATATTCCCAATTTTAACAACATTGTTAATTATTGGTTATGCTTTATTAATAAAAAAGCCACTGAGAACTAGTATTGAAAGTACTCAAGAAGCAAGTGCACATAAAAACTCAATATTAATTGAAACATTAAATAATATCGAAACATTAAAGACATTGGGAACACTAGGACAATCCCAATGGAAATGGGAAGAATCAACTGGAGAAATTTCTCAAAAAAGTTCAGCTTCGCGTCTTTTATCAGCCTCGATACCATCAATCACCCAACTTTTAATCCAACTCAATACAGTTATGATTATAGTTTATGGAGTATATTTAATCCAAGCTTTTGAACTTTCCATGGGTGGACTTATAGCTGTTGTGATTTTAACAGGCAGAACACTTGCTCCTATGGGACAAGTGGCAGCTCTACTAACAAACTATGAAAATACAAAAAGCTCATATGACACAATAAACAGTATTATTGATAAGCCTAGCGAAAGACCGGATGGAAAAAAATTTGTACAAAGACCTGAATTTAGCGGTCATATTGAGTTTCAAAATGTAACTTTTACTTTTCCAGGTTCTGAACTTCCTGCACTTACTAATATTTCTTTTACTATAACTCCTGGTGAACATGTTGCCATGATTGGTCGTATTGGTTCTGGAAAAAGTACAATTTTAAAACTTATCACAGGTCTTTATGAGCCAGATTCAGGACAGATACTTATAGATGGTATAGATATAAACCAAATTGATCCAGCAGATCTTAGAAAAAACCTCAGTTATGTTTCTCAGGATATAATGCTTTTTAGAGGTACTGTTAAAGATAATATTATCTATCGCTCTACGCATGCAAGTGATATGCAGATGATTAAAGCTGCCATGATAAGCGGAACATCAGAATTTATAAAGAAACATCCAAAAGGTTATGAAATGCCTGTTGGAGAAAGAGGACAAGGTTTGTCTGGAGGGCAAAGACAAAGTATTGGTATAGCACGAGCATTTTTACTGGACACTCCTATCATGCTGATGGATGAACCAAGTAATGCTATGGATCAAACAACTGAATCCAGACTTTTAGACAACCTTGAGAAAGTTCTTGTCAACAAAACTTCCATTCTAGTTACACAAAAAATGACTCTCCTGAGAATAGTTGATAGAATTATAGTAATGAATGAAGGTAAAATAATTATAGATGCACCTAAAAAACAAGCGCTAGCTCAACTACAAGGTGGAGGAAATAAAATTGCGCAAGAATAATAATCCTATAGAATATAATGCTAAAGACTATGAATATATGAATAGTCTTAGTGCTGCTATTTTAGAATCAACACCTTCAAGAATCAGCAGAGTTTTAAAAATATGGTTGATTACTATTTTTCTTGGAATCATATGGGCATCACTAGCTGAAATTGATGAAATCACAAGAGGTGATGGAAAGGTTATTCCTTATGGAAACAACCAAATAATCCAAAATCTAGAAGGTGGTATTGTTGACAATATACTAGTCAAAGAGGGGCAATTTGTAAACAAAGGCGATATAATTTTAAAGATTAATAATGTCAAGTCTGTTTCAAGCGCTGAGACAAACTATATGAAAATGCAGGAATTAATAGCTAAAAAAAATAGACTTTATGCAGAAGCAAATCAATTGCCTTTTGAGATGATAGGAACTGATAATTCAGAACTGAAACAACAAATACTACTTGCAAAAAAACTGTATGATTCAAATAAAATTGAGTTTCTTGCAAAAGACAATTCACTATTACAACAAATTGAACAAAGAAAGCAAGAATATACAGAAGCGAAGGCAAAAATAAAAACACTCCAGCAATCTCTTAAATACATTGATGAAGAAGTGACTATGACAAAGCCCATGGTAGAAGAAGGTGTAAAGTCAAGAGTAGATTTTTTAAAATTACAAAGAGAAGCCAACGATGTCAAGCAAAGTATACAGGCAATTGAACTCTCTTTACCAAGACTGGAATCAGCAATCAACCAGTACAAAAGCAACAGAGAAGAGTCCGCTCAACTATTTATAAATACTGCTAAAAAAGAGCTAAATGAAGTAACAGCTGAATTATCCAGACTTCAAACACAGCAAGTTGCATTTAGTGATCAAGTAAACAGAACGATGGTAACATCCCCTGTTACCGGAATCGTTCAAAAACTCTTTGTAAATACAGTAGGCGGGGTAATAAAGCCTGGTGATAATTTAGTTGAGATTGTTCCAACAAGTGAAAAATTATATTTAGAGATAAAAATAAAACCTAGTGATATAGCATTTATCCATCCAGGAGCTGAAGCAAAAGTAAAAGTTTCTGCATACGATTTTGCTATTCATGGTGGCTTAATTGGAACTGTTGTTTCAATTTCACCAGATACCGTTACTGATGAGAAAGACAACACTTTTTACATAATTGATGTTGTTACCCAAAACAATTATTTAGGTACCAAAGAGCACCCTCTAAATATTATTCCAGGTATGACTGTAAGTGTTGACATTGTGACCGGTAAAAAAACAGTGATGCAATACATATTAAAACCGATATTAAAATCAAAACAATATGTTTTTTCGGAGAGATAAGATGCAAATCGTTTATATGGGTGCAAATGTCACTATGCTGGATGAATGGAAAAATAAATCTGCCTTCAAAAACCCCATTATATGCTATGACATAGAATCACTCAATGAAAAAATAAAAAAGCTAGGCTCTTATATAATTGTTGCTGACTATGATAGTGTAGCCCATGAAATCAATAAATTTATCTCTTCTAATACTTTACCAAAGAATGTTATCGTATTGGAAAAAGTTCCAGATATTACTACTGGAAAAATGCTTATAACTCGCGGTATTAAAGCTTATGGTAACTCGAGAATGCTATCTAACCACTATGAGCAAATGATTCAAACGGTCATGGATGGCAAGATTTGGACATACCCTGAATTAACCATTGCATTAGCTAAACATGTAAAAATTGATTTTTTAAATGACGATTCCGTTAAGCTAATAGAAAAAAAATTAACGCATAAAGAAGCAGAAACTGTATACCTTATCTTGAAAGGCTTAACAAACGATGCCATAGCCGAAGAGATGAATATAACAACAAGAACAGTTAAAGCAAATGTAAGCTCAATATTCAAAAAACTCCATGTTAATGATAGACTTTCATTAGTTTTACTCTTGAAATAATCTTTCACTTCTAACCTACTATCTCACGTATAAACTAAACTGCAAGTCTAGTTTATACCACATTCCTTTTAATTATTGTCTACATGTATCTCAGTATTTATTTCTACTGTTATAGCATCATCACCTTCCCCACTAATATATTGCTGAGTATCTGTCCCTGTTTCCACATCTACTGTATGGTCACCTAAAGTCCATTCATGAGAATCACTTGAAGTATCTATATTGAGAGTATCTGATGAATCTATATCAATATTAATAACATTATGTTCATCTGTCATACTTAACACATCATCGAGAGATATAGTTATGTTATTGGCTTCTCCATTATTTGTATCAATCGCCTCAATGTTTGAAATATTATCAGATATTGTACTGAAGTCTACATCTCCACCATCGTCTACTACGAAAGTATCAAAGCCGGTTTCGCCATCCACAGTATCATTTGAATGCAATTCGACATCATCATTCCCTGCACCTGACTTGTCTGAATGTTCTGAACTATCAGAATGTTCTTTGCCTGACTTGTCTGAATTTTCTGAACTGTCAGAATGTTCTTTGCCTGACTTGTCTGCATTTTCTGAACTGTCAGAATGTTCTTTGCCTGACTTGTCTGAATGTTCTGAACTATCAGAATGTTCTTTGCCTGACTTGTCTGCATTTTCTGAACTGTCTGAATGTTCTTTGCCTGACTTGTCTGAATTTTCTGAACTGTCAGAATGTTCTTTGTCTAACTTTTCTTCCTTTTCCAATTTATCTGGCTTATCTTCTTTCTCTTCTTTTTCCGATTTATCTGGCTTATCTTCTTTATCAGATATATCTTTACTTTCTTTCACATCATCACTTGCAACTGAAATTGTAGGTGTTGCGATTGCTGTATCTGCAGAAGCAACTGTTGAAGAAGCCTCTGCCGAAGTGTTTCCGGCTGCATCACTTAATGTTGCAGTGATTACTGCTTCTGGAGCTACATGTAGAGTTACGCCGTTTGCAATATTGTCTGCTGTAAGTGTTACCGTTGTCTGTGTTCCATCAACTGTGTATGTTAAAGTATCTCCAACTTCTGAACCCTCTACTGCAATTGTTGCTGTTAGGGTTCCGTCTTCTCCCAGTTCTGCCGCGTTATAAACACCGTCTTCGCCTGCAGATTCAACTGAAATTGTAGGTGTTGCGATTGCTGTATCTGCAGAAGCAACTGTTGAAGAAGCCTCTGCCGAAGTGTTTCCGGCTGCATCACTTAATGTTGCAGTGATTACTGCTTCTGGAGCTACATGTAGAGTTACGCCGTTTGCAATATTGTCTGCTGTAAGTGTTACCGTTGTCTGTGTTCCATCAACTGTGTATGTTAAAGTATCTCCAACTTCTGAACCCTCTACTGCAATTGTTGCTGTTAGGGTTCCGTCTTCTCCCAGTTCTGCCGCGTTATAAACACCGTCTTCGCCTGCAGATTCAACTGAAATTGTAGGTGTTTTAGCATTAAATTCTATATCATCTTTAAGAACTGCACTTATATCTTGTTCGCCCTTGTTTCCAGTGGCAAACTTTGCTACTCCACCTTCAGTTGATTGCGGGACAGCAGTATCTGTACCAGCCGCTGTTTCTATTTCATCTTCTGCATCTGTTGTTTGATTGTCATTACTATTTAGTAATGTTGCAAAATCATCAGATTGGATTACCACATCATCAGTTGCAAAATCCTCCTTAGATAAAGATGCATCAAAGAGCTGTGATTCTCTTGCATTTACGAAGATATCAGAGCCGTCATTCATAGATGCTGTAAGTTGTGCTGCCGAAGAATTACCTCTGTCTCCAACTACACTCTCACCTTCATGAATTTTATCACCATTTGACAGTTCACGAATCGAACCATCAATATTTTGTGTGTAAAATCTACCTATTAAGTTCGTGACTGTTGCGATTGCAGTTGCCATGAGAAATCCTTTGATTTAAATACATGTCATAATATTATAATTATATTAAAAAAAAGTATATTGTACCGAGGTACTATGTAAAAACTGGAAAATTATAGATTGTGACGATATATATCGTATAAGTGAACAAGACAGTAAAAATTTCTTTCTAATCCCAAAGGAATTAGAATAGACAAATTATTGCTTGCCAAGAATATTTAGATTTAGCATATCTAATAAACTCAAATATCTAAAATATCAACTTTCATCAACAATAATATCTGTATGTATTTCTAATGTTACATCAAAACCATCGATATTGCCGCTGTATGTTTGATATTCATGCCCTGTAGAAGCGTCTGTAATTGTTTGCCCTAAAGTCCATTCCCCATCATCTCCAGTTCCAGTTGTGTTAAGTGCTACACGATCACTACTGTCCCCTTCGATTCTGAGAATATTACTAGAGTCGGTTACTTGTAATACATCACTCAATGAAATACTTTGGATAGTTTGGGCACCTTGACCCAAATCAATTGCTTCTATATTATCAATGTTATTACTTAAAACAGTAAAGTCAATAGCTGCATCAGTCACCGATAAAGTATCAAAGCCTTCTCCACCATCTACAGTATCTTGTGAATCAAATAATATTATATCATCACCATCTCCTGCATCTATATATTCATTTGCATCAGTTCCAGCTATGTTATCCGCATCCCCTGTACCAAGAATCTCTATTTGCGCTGTTGTAGTTGTTGTAAATGAATTTCCATCGTCATTTGTTTCTGTTGATGTTACACTTGCTGTAATATCATTTAGCTCATCATCGCTCAACATTTCAGATGTTGTCAAAGTAACCGTGGCAGAGCCATTTGTATCTGTGTTATTAGCAGTCACATCAACTTCATAGACATCACCATTTAATACTACATTGTCTCCAGACAATGTACCTCCATTAAGTGAATTTACTGGTATCATCACATTACCTAGACTCTCGCTTCCATCTGTGTCTGTAAGAGCCGCGTTAATGTTTATTGCATATTCAAAAGTACTTTGAGTTAAATTAATTGTAATGATTCCATCACTCGCACTCACTGGTTCTATATAAAACTCATGTTTATTTGCATCATTGCCTGTTGCTTTACCTTCAAATACTACATATTTGAATGCAACATTATCTGTAGCTGATACAGTAACTTCTCCACTAGAGTTCAATGTAAAATTTGTTTCTGAACTTACCCTCTCTCCAAGCTCATTATATACAATCCATGCACCTATTGGAGCGAATCCCCCCACCATATTAACTTTAAAAGTTGCGCTGACCGCGTCAGAGTCAAGTGATATAGTAAGTGTCTCATTATTTTCTATAGCTGTTGTTTGATTGCCATGATCTCCATTTTTATTGCTTACACCATAACCTAAACCATCAACATAAGATACAGTTGCTTGAGCTGAATTATCATTACCGCTATGAAAACCATTTCCCTCATATGCATAAGCATTAAAATGAATAAATTCTACAACCGCTTCACCAACTACAACTGAAAGCGTTGGCGCATCGGCTATTGGAGTTACTTCAATACTGAGAGTTGAAGTATCTGTCTCAGAACCATTACTTACTGTATATGTTGCAGTCGGAACTGTACCACTATAGTTTGCAACTGGTACAAAAGTGTAAGAACCATCTGCGTTGATTGTTAAATCGCCGACATTCTCAATTGTTGTAGCTAAACCCACCACGCCACTTTGTCCATCTACACTAAATGCTGTAACGCTTAATGGCAACCCATTGGTATCAGTCGGTCCATTTTCAAATACACTACCAGTTTGCGTTGCATCTTCAACATCTGAAACAGACTCATCTGCATCTGTTAATATATCAGATATTGGTGGAATCGGTGGTTCAGGCTCTGTCGTCTGTGTTGCTACAAGAGGAATAGTTTCTTCTCTAACTTCTTGATCATTGGTAGGTATTGTATCACTAAATGCTCTGTCTCTAAGATCTGCATTTATATCTTGTTCTAGTCCATTCCAAACAGCAAAACGAGCTGGACCACCGTCTGTTGATTCGGGACCACCTTCTGCGCCGGCGGCCGTTTCTATCTCATCGCCTGCATCTGTTATGTCTCCATTCTTCTGAAGCAACGATGCAAGAGTATCTTGTTGTTGCACTGCTTCATCCATAGAAGATACTTCTTTTGATAAAGACGAATCAAAGAGTTGTTGGTCTGTCCCACTTACAGAAATATCTGTTCCATCCTTCATAGATACTGTAACACTATCTGTTAAGATATTATCTTTACCTCCAACAACAGTCACACCTTCATAAATCTCATCACCATTCACTATTTCTTTAAGAGAACCATCTACACTTTTAACATAAAACGTGCCGTCTAAATCTGTGATTTTTCCAATTACATTTGACATGATAAATCCTTTAAATATAGTTTTATACTTATGATTGTAGAACGATTCTAAATATAAAGTATATTGTACTCTAGTACATGTACTGATGAGTGGGGCAATTAAATTTGCTTAATTTGTCTCTTCGTTTAACAGATACTGTATAATTTGTTAAGATATTTTATATATTAATATAGTAAAATTCAGTCATGTTAATTTAAAGGATAACAATGAAAAAGATTTCAACGATCTTAGTAGGTGTATTTTTAGCACTAGGAATGAGTGTTTGTTCAGCAGAGACTCTAAATATAGCAGAGATGAATAAAGGTCAGAATATTCAAATATTCAGTGTTGATAATTCGAGTGGTGCAATTACCGATAAAACTATTAACAAAGATTTTGAAGCTAGTGGTTTAGTTGTTGACGTTAATAATAACATGAATTCACTTTTTGAAAAAAGATACAATAAGATTCACCACAAAATGTATCACTTAGCAATATTTCGCAATGATGCGTTGATTTTAAAACTGATTAAAAAATATCCAAAGATAGGTTTACTTTCGCCGCTATCGATGTCAATCTACTCAAATGATGCAAAAAATACTATTAATATTTCTACATTATCTTTAACTGGTATGGCAAGAGTTACTCAAATTCCTGCAACAGATCCAGACTTAATGGAATATGCCAGATTAATAGACGTAGCACTCCATAAAGCATTACCAAATGGTAGTTATCAGCCTTTAAGCTATACTGTCACATCTTCAGATAAGCCATTAACTACTGAGTTTACAACAGAGTTCGAGCTTGAGGGTGACGCAACATATGCGGATGCGAAACAAGACTTTGAAAATGAGTTTGAAGGTGAATTGGCTCCTCTTGGGTTTGTTATACCAAAGTTTTATAACCTGCAAGAAGATTTATTAAAGAAAAATGGACAAGATGATTATGATTTTTACGATACATACTCAATTTGTAAATTTAATGTAATATTCCCTGTATCGAAAGATCATCCAGAAGCTGGTGCTTTTGCTCCTTGTTCACTCTTTATTTATAAGAAAAAAGATGAAGACACGGTACATATTGGGTACCCTTCGGTGGAAAACTGGATTGATAATCTTGATATTACTGATGAAGAGTCAATTAACGCACTTCGTAGTTCTGAAGGTATGATTAAAAAGATTCTTGAAGGAATGACTGAATAGTTAGTTCCATCTGCTATTAGTATATTTACTTGTTTTTAAGCAAGTAAATATACTCCTCAAAAATCCAAATTTACCTGCAGAAATATTTTTTGATACAATTACGAAATTTTATGAAGCAGTTTGGCTGGATATTGTCTTTAGTATTTGGGTTGGTGATTTGTTATTGCTAAAGTCTTTGAAGGTTCATAAACAAGTGGTGGGTCCTCCGTGACTCGAACACGGGACCACTCCGTTATGAGCGGAGGGCTCTAACCAACTGAGCTAAAGACCCACTGTTTATAGGGCGAAATTATACTCGACTATACCTTATATAATCCTGATTTTTAGATATTTTAATTGTTGTTTCCTTTAAGATATTAATATGTTAAAATTATACAAAAAAGAGACGAAATGAAAATTGTAGTAAATGGTGAAATACGTGAGTTTAATGAGGGGAGTACCCTATCAGAAATATTAAATGAATTGTCTTTAAACGGAAAAGTTATGGCAGCAGCTGTAAATATGGAAATCGTCAAGCAAGACAATTGGTCTACTTATACTCTGAATGATGGTGATAAATTAGAATTATTAGATTTTGTTGGCGGTGGCTGATTAACGGTTAGTTCTTTTCCCTTCAAGAGCTACAACTGCTATGGCATATTCTCCATCATGAGTTATAGATACACTTGTATCTGAGATACTGAAATTATTGAGTATTTTTTGTGTTAGAAGTATTTGTGGTGCGCCTTTTTTAGTTTTTGAAATAACAATATCATGGAAAGAACATTCAGCCCCTATACCAACACCCAAAGCTTTTGAACATGCTTCTTTAGCAGCCCAAAATCCTGATGCAGTTTTGTAATTTGTAACAAGTAATATTTCGTCTTTTGATAAAAATTTTAGAAGTGCCTTCTCACCAAAGCGCTCCATTAAGCGATTCATGCGAGAAGTTTTAATGAGGTCTATGCCAATCATTTACTGAATAACAAATTCCGTAAAATAGATACCTTTTATTTGTCCATCTGAAATCATAGCATTCAGTGTATCCATGATTTGGTCAGAAACTTTTTGCTTACCTTTTTTAGAAGATATCTCTTCAAGTGTTTTAGAAGTTAAAATTCTAATAATTCTATCTCTTAGAACAGGCGCTTTCGAATCTAACTCCAGACTTAGTTCTGCCCCTTCTAGCTCTAATGACATTGTAACTTTCAAGTAACGACGGCCTGAATCACTTTTTAGATTTACAGTAAAGGTGTCAAGTGGATATAAAAGGCCGATTTGATTAAGTTTTCTCGAATCCTCCATGTCTGCGTCAGAACTTCTTTTTGGTTTCATTTCGGCAGATTTTTCTTTTACCTGTGGTGCACTTGAAGCTGTAGCCTGCTCGTCATCTGAACCCATCATAAGAATAGCTACAACCGCACCTCCAAGGATGATAAGTATCAAAACAACTATGATAATTATCATCAGCATATTTGATTTTTTTTCTACTGGTGCACCATCTTCTTCTGTACTTTCTTTATTAGCCATTTTTATTCCTTAATATATAATTATGGTTAGTATATCAAAATTTATAAAAAATTATAAATTTTTGCTATCGTCTTCTGTCAAATCATTTAGTGGTAAGAATTCATAAGAATCTGCATTATAATAGTCTATATTACCTGTTTCAATGTCATAGTACCATCCATGAATATGTAAATTCCCAGCTTCAAACCTTTCTTTTACTTCAGGATAAGTTAAAATATTTTCTATTTGCTTAGTGATGGATAATTTTTCAGTCAACCTTAATAAGTCAGCTCTGGAAGCATTTGTACCTAGAGCAAGAATCGCAGATTTTTTTGCACTTTCTCCAAGTTCAAGCCATTTTTTCGTGTGAGGCATACGAGTGTAGTCTATATTTTCAAAAAGACTTTGACATGCACCACAATGACTATGACCACAGATTATAATCTCTTTAACATTCAGTGCACATACTGCATATTCAATGCCGGAAGCTGTTGCATGAAAGTCTTCATCAGGTTTAAACGGAGGTACAAAATTACCAACATTTCTAATGACAAACAAATCACCTGGATTTGATTGAACTATTAAGTTTGGTATCACCCTAGAATCAGCACAACCTATAAACAAGGCTTTTGGAGCTTGTCCTGTTTTAACTAAATGGAGCAACGATTCTTTATTCTTTTTAAAGTATTGTCTAAATAGTTTGTTTCCCTCTGCATATTTTTCTAAATTCATGATAAACGATTAGTTTTAAACTAATCACACCCCACTATATTTAATGTTTTGATTATCTCTTCAAAAATAGCACCGGCTTCGCGATCAGCATCATCATGATACTCAATCACCAGTACATCTTTGTGATCTGATATGCTACATGTATATGTTTCAGGTTGTATCTTGTGCCTTGCAATTATCTCTTCAACCGTAGAACAAACCAAAGAACTCTCTTCTTTACCTTCATAAGCTATAGACAGTTTAGCGTATCTTTCTTCACTACGAAATTGTGCGTCAATCATCGATTTCCTTTATCTCTAATAATGCGCTAAGTATACAACTATTATGATAATACTAATTTTAAATTGTGCTTAATTTAATACCATTCTAAAAGTTTTGTCACTTCATCGACTATAAAAGTTTTAATAGTCGTTTTTTCTAATGGTTTTTTTGCCAACATCGCTTTAGAGATGTTTTGCATTTTTGCTTCCTTTAGCCTTACATCCATCGCATATACTTCCCTGACATCTCCAACAAGTGAAACTTCTCCTATAAATACTGTCTGTTTTGAAATTGCACGATCTCTAAAACTGCTTATAATAGCCGCTAATATTGCTAAATCTGCTGCTGTTTCAGTTATTTTAATACCGCCGGTAATATTTATAAAAACATCATATCCAGAGAGTGGAATTTCCAATTTTCTCTCTAAAAGTGCCAAAAGCATATTTAATCTGTTAGTATCAAAACCGGTTGCCTGTCTTTTAGAATTTGAAGTATGTGATTCTGAAACTAAAGCTTGAACTTCCAGTATAATTGGACGTGAACCCTCCATAATTACAGTGAGGGCAGAACCTGCCTGTTCAGAGTTACGGTTGAAAAAGCGTGAAGCAACATCCGTAGCAGATACCAAACCTTCACTTCTCATCTCAAAAACACCTATTTCACTTGTTGGTCCAAAACGGTTTTTAAACCCTCTTAGTATTCTAAGTTCCTGAGAAGAATCTCCCTCAAAATATAAAACCGTATCTACCATGTGTTCTAGAACTCTGGGACCAGCTATGGACCCTTCTTTTGTTATATGTCCAATAATAAAAATAGCTATATCTTTCTCTTTCGCTATTCTCATCAGTTCAAAAGTTATCTGCCTGACTTGCGTTACAGAACCAGGCGCTGAAGTAATACTCTCAGAATACATAGTTTGTATTGAATCTATGATTATAAACTCATACTCCCTATGTGCAAGTTCGACCAAAACCTGTTCAAGCCTGATTTCGCTTAAAAGATATAAAGTTTTCATGTTTGCCTTGAGTCTATTGGCCCGCAGTTTTATCTGTCCGGCTGATTCTTCCCCTGTTACATATAAGACATTTTTTCCTAATGACGCTATGTTGGAACCTACTTTTAAAAGTAATGTTGACTTTCCCACACCCGGACTACCTCCGATAAGCGTAAGTGAACCTGGAACGACTCCTCCCCCTAAAACTCCATCCAATTCTACGTCTAATGAAGAATATCTGTATACTTCACTTTCTTCTATATCATTAATGCTTATGGCTTTAGCCGTTGATGAAGTAGCAGATTTAGTATTTTTTACAACCTCCTGCTGATGCTCATTTAACTCAACAAATGAATCCCAAGCTCCACAGTTAGTACATTTACCCATCCATTTCGGAGTAGTCAGACCGCAGTGTTGACATTCAAAAAGTACTTTTTTCTTAGCCATAAGTATGCCTTGTTTTTATTAGTGATGGATTATACATCTTTTTGCATGTGGAAATAAATTATATGGCATTTTGTCATGTAAGTTGACTACATCAATATATCTTGATACAATGTTACTATAAATAGCGGAGGTTTTTTATGGAAGTATTTTCAAAAACAATATCAGCTCTCAATGATGAAACCAGAGTTTTAATCATCCGTTTTTTAGATGAGACTGGTCCGCTTTGTGTTTGTGACATGCAAGCATCATTAGGTATGATTCAGTCACGATTATCCAGACATCTCAAGATATTAAAAGAGGCTGGATTTGTGAGGGTAGAGAGAAAAGGGACATGGGCTTATTACTCTATTCGCTCTCCCCTTGACAGATTTCGGAGTGAATCCATAGAAGAAATTCGCCATCTTGGTATCACCTTGCCAAAGCTTCAAAAAGTCTCCGAAAATGAATGTAGTTTATAGGATTTTGACATGTGGAAAGAAAGTGTAGACTATTTAACAAACGACTTACTGCATTTAGAAGGGCATCTTGGTGAAGCTGTAAACTTTTTTATCTATGATACTGTGAAAATATGGTTTCTTCTTGTCACAATCATTTTTGCAGTTTCATACCTTAGAACGCATTTTAATACGGAGTATGTGAGAGCGCATCTGCAAGGTAAGTCACAACTTTATGGAAATGTTTTAGCGGCTCTTTTTGGCATAGTCACTCCATTTTGTAGTTGCAGTGCCATTCCTCTGTTTTTAGGTTTTATTCAAGCTCGCATACCCATTGGTGTGACTTTTTCATTTTTGATTAGCTCCCCTATGAACAACGAGATTGCGATAGCACTTTTATTTGGTTTGTTTGGCTGGAAAGTCACAGCTGTTTACATTGGATTTGGTCTTTTAGTAGCAATTTTAGGGGGATTTTTTATTGGTCGAATGAAAATGGAAAAATACATCCTCATGGATGTAAAACCTATGGAAGGGGAGCTGGAACTTATTAAGATAAAACTTACAACAAAACAGCGACTCAAAGAATCTTATAACTACACTGCCGAAATTTTTAAAAGTATCTATCTTTATGTTGTTATCGGGGTAGGAATAGGTGCATTTATTCACGGCTATATTCCGGCAGATTTTATAGCGGAGTATGCCGGAGCTGAAAACCCTTTTGCTGTTTTAGTCGCAGTTTTAATGGGAATCCCCATGTACTCAAATGCTGCCGGAGTCATGCCTCTTGTTGAAGTATTAACAGGCAAAGGGATGCTGCTTGGAACTGCGCTTAGTTTTATGATGGCAGTAACCGCACTGAGTCTTCCTGAGGCGATGATACTTAAAAAAATCCTCCATGTGAAGCTCATTGCAACTTTTTTTGGCATCGTAGGTTTAGGGATAATCGCTATCGGTTATCTATTTAATTTTATACTCTAAAGGAACAAATATATGAAAATTGAAGTTTTAGGAACAGGTTGTCCAAAATGTATAGCACTGGAAAACGCTGTAAAACAAGCCATAGCAAAAAGCGGCAAATTTGTGCAGCTCGTAAAAGTGGATGACATCATGAAAATCATGGAGTACCAAGTTGTCAGTACTCCAGGTTTAGTTATAGATGGAAAAGTCGTAAGTACGGGTAAAGTTCTCAGTGTGGATGAAGTTTTAGCACTCATAAATGCTTAGTTATGTATAATTTACTTAAAAAAACGTGTGACCCATTCCATAACAAAGAATGGGTATAAAAAGGAAATGTATGGCACATCATCACCATAAAGTAAGTGAAAAAAATCTATTTATCACCATAATTTTAAATATCATTATAACAGTTGCACAAATAATTGGAGGAATATTTTCCGGTTCACTTGCACTGCTAAGTGATGCTATGCATAATTTAAGTGATGTTATTGCTCTTATTATCGCTTATGTGGCCAATCGTTTAACTGCAAGACCAAACACAGAAACTAAAACTTTTGGCTACAAGAGAGCCGAAGTTTTAGCAGCATTTATTAATGCTTCAGTTTTGATTGGAATAGGTATTTTTTTAATTATAGAATCTATAAATAAATTTTATCATCCATCAAGTATAGATTCAATCTGGGTTATATGGCTGGGAATACTCAGTATAGCTTTGAATTTTTTTAGTGTTTTACTTATAAAAGATGACGCAGCAGACAACATGAATATTAAAGCTGCTTACCTCCATCTCTTGAGTGATGTTATCACCAGCATAGCTGTTGTTGTCGGCGGTGTTTTGATGTACTACTATAACCTTTTTTGGATTGACCCTCTTATCTCTGCAATGATAGCCATCTATCTTATCTGGGCGTCTGTTAAACTAGTAAAAGAATCTGTTTCTATACTTATGCAGTTTGTCCCGGAGAGTATAAATATAAATGAAGTTGTCAATTTTATAAAAGAATCAAAAGAGATTAAAAATGCCCATCATGTCCATATCTGGAAACTAGATGAACATAACATACATCTTGAGGCACATATAGATTTTGTTGAAAATGTCACACTTCAGGAATCAAATGATGTTATTGCTGTTTTGGAAGATACATTGCACACATATTTTGAAATTACCCACACAACTTTTCAATGTGAGTACAACCGCCATGGAAATAAAAATATCATTGTTTAATATATAACTCAACTATTTTTGAATACTATACATTATTTAATATATAAAAACAAAAAGGAAAAGACTTGAAAATCAAACTTGCACTCTCACTCCTCTTATACTCGCTGACCTTAAATGCAGATCAGGTTTCATTTTCCTTTTACAATGATTTTTTCGCAGGTTCAGACAAACATTTTTCAAATGGAGCAGCCCTCTCCTGGCTCGATGACAATGACGATAGTTCCAATTATACAAATTTTGTACTAGGTCTCGCTGATACTTTACATGTAGATCTGGATAAATCAAAAAGATACAATGCAGGAGTAAGTCTAAGCCAGATAACCATAACTCCGGATAACACTGAGTTAAGTACTGCGCAATATGACGATATGCCTTATGCCGGTTATTTGGCACTATCAACTTTTCTGCTTCAGTGGGATGATAAGAGTTTTAATGAGTATAGTATAGAAATTGGTGTGGTGGGGAAAGAATCTATGGCCGAATATGTCCAAAAAACTTTTCACCATTTAGTTGACAACGACGAACCAAACGGATGGGACACTCAACTTAAAACACAGTATACGGTAAACCTTCTTTTACAATACGGTGAAAAAACATGGGAACATCAAAGTAACAATAGCTTAAGTGCAGACTGGTTTAACCATTTTGGAGCAACAATCGGTAACTTTTACACATCTGCTTTTGCAGGGACTGCATTTCGCATAGGTAAAAATTATGTTCAAAACTTCAATACACACTACCCCTATCTAAAAGATGAAGCTTCATTGTTAGGTCTAGACAAGTCACACAAAGGATTTGGCTGGTCTTTAAACGGTGGCATTGATACACAACTCTTAGCGTATTCATACATACTTGATGAAGCTAACCATCAGGGATATGATTCAGATAAAAATATCTTGTCCGCTTCGCTCTATTTTGGAGGTGACTTGTACTACTTCAATCATAAACTGAGTTTATTTTACCAGTCTCAGTCACCCTATACAAAAGGTGAGTATAGAACAGACTTTTTTGGCGGCATCGTATATGCATACCAGTTTTAAACCCCAAAGATTTTCTTATACAAAAATATGCTCTTTGTCTTCCACGATATGAGCTTTTTTCTCCATTTGTTTTAGAATTGCATCTTTAAAGATAAGCTGCTTTTCTTCTTCTCCATGCACTAAATAAACGTTATCTAATCGCTCAAAAGACTTCATCCATGCTATCATCTGACTTTGATCCGCATGAGCCGAAAAGCCGTTTACTGTATGGATACTTGCACTCACTTTAATTTTTTCATTATAAAGTTCGATAAACTCGGTACCCTCAACAATCTTTCGTCCAAGTGTTCCTTTTGCCTGAAAACCGACAAAAATTACGGCATTTTTTTCATTCCATAAACGATGTTTAAAGTGATGTAAAATACGGCCGCCGTTGCACATTCCGGCTCCGGCTATTATTATTGTACCGCTTGCAACTTCATTTATTTTTTTTGATTCATCTCTAGTTTGGACATATTCTAAATTCGGAAAATCAAAAATAGAGCCGCTTTTTTCCATAAAATCCTGACATTCCTGACTTAGTTCATTAACATATTGGTTGTATATGCGGGTTGCACGGATTGCCATAGGACTGTCTAAAAAAATTCTACATGGAGGCAGTTCACCGTCCATATACATTCGTTTAAATATACACAATAACTCTTGTGTTCTATCAACTGCGAATGACGGGATTAATACATTTCCACCATTTTTGAGCGCATGTATTGCAATCTCTTTAAGCTCAAGGATGGAATCATCCATGTTTTTATGCTTTCTATCGCCATAAGTTGATTCTATATAAAGTGCCTCAGCTTCTTTTGCATTAACTAGGGGAGGAAGAAGAAAATCATTACTGTTCCCAAGGTCCCCGCTAAATACAATGGATTTTTTCATAGTATCTTCTATAAAATTTATTTCTACAAAAGCTGAACCTAAAATATGACCTGCATTATGAAAAGTAACAGTTAGATTTTTATCAAGTTCTATTGATTCTTCATATTTCACAAAAGTCTTTTGCAAGGATAAAAAAGACTCCACTTCCAATGAAGAGTAAAGAGGCAGCATAACTTTATTTTCTTCACCGCATCTTTGTGCTTTTTTAAAGCGCTGATAATAATTTTCTTTCATCAAATGGGCACTGTCAAGTAAAATTACACTTGCCAAGTCGAGTGTTGCATTGGTAGTAATAATCTCACCCCTGAAGCCATTTTTAAATAAAAGTGGTGCTCGTCCTACATGGTCAAGATGCGCATGTGTAAGGATTAGGAAACTTATGTCTTTTGGATTAAAATCAAAATGTTTTGCATTTTTTTCCTCATTTTCACCTTGAAACATTCCACAATCTATGAGTATCTTTTTTCCATCTTTGAGTGTAAGTAAGTGACATGAACCGGTAACAACTTTTACCGCTCCAAAAGATTCTACAAAAGCCATAATATTCCTTTATATATGTTGTTTAACTAAAGCTACCGCGTCTATCTCAACTAAAGCATTTTTTGGAAGAGTTTTTACAGCCACTGTTGAACGTGCAGGTTTGTGCATGCCAAACGCATCTGCATACAACTCGTTTACGACTGCAAAATCATCCATATCAGCTAAAAAAATAGTCGTTTTTATTACCTGACTCAGAGAGCTGCCTGCCTCTTCTAAAACAGCACTTAGATTTTTAAGGACCTGTTTTGTTTGAATGACCACATCATTTTCAAGCATAACACCCTCTGGAGTAAGGGCGATTTGTCCTGATGTAAATACCATGCCATTTGCTACTACCGCTTGTGAATATGGACCTATTGCCGATGGAGCTTTGTTTGTTTGTACTAATTTCAAATGCATTTCCTTAATTTTATTTCCACATATCTATCAAAGTCTTAAAAACTTCATATAGGTCCTGAACTTCTTTTCTTGTAGTTCTCTCATTTATACTATGGATAGCGTCATTTTTTACACCAAATTCTACTACATCTATTCCAAGCGGAGCTATAAATCTGGCGTCACTTGTTCCACCTGCAGTAGAGTGTTTTGGTTTCAATCCTGTTACTTTTTCTATAGCTTTGTCTATATTTTTTACCAGCTTTGTGTCTGTATTTGTTCTAAACGGATAAGAACCTTGCGTTAATCTCAGAGTGTATTCCAAGCCTTCAAAATTTTTTGCCACAAACTCTGTTACTTCTTTTTGCGTCGTCAGAGTCGTATTACGGACATTAAACATCATGTCAAGATGACTTGGGGTTACATTTGTCACCTGCATTCCAGAGCGGATATCCGTTACGACAAACTTGCTTGGGCTAAAAAACTCATCCCCGTTGTCTAAGTCGACTCCAGCCATATCTCCTAAAATTTGAGCAATATTATGGATAGGATTTATAGCTTTCTCAGGATATGCGGCATGCCCCTGCTTCCCTTTTAAAGTAATATAACCGTTTATAGAACCTCGTCGCCCTACTTTTATGGCATCGCCAAACCTATCTTCACATGTAGGCTCTGCAACAACCACGGCATCTGGAAGTAAGTCATGTTTTTTTAAATATTCCAAGGCTTTAACAGTTCCGTTAATCCCTTCTCCCTCTTCGTCTGAAGTTAAAAGCAAAGAGAGTGTGCCATTAAAAGAGTTCACTTCTTTTGCAGCCTGAACAAATGCTGCAACACCGCTTTTCATGTCCTGTGTCCCGCGACCGTAAATAAAACCGTCTTTCTCAACAGCCTCATAAGGATTGCTTTCCCACCCTGTTCCTGCTGGTACAACATCTACATGTCCGGCAAAACAAAGGTGCTCTCCATCTCCAAATTTTTTAGAAATAAAAAGATTTTTGACATCTTCAACATCTACACGAACAGCGGTAAAGTCAGATAAATATTTTTCTATAAAATCTAAAAGCCCTCCGTCATCCGGGGTTTCACTTTTACAACTTATCATATATTTAAAAAGTTCTATAACATCCATTATTCTTTGATACCAACACCTGGATTATCATAAAATACATAGGGAGTTGAATAATTGCTTATCTCAAAATAAAGTTTCTTTTCGCCATTATCCACTTTATAGTTCTGATTTAAATCCAAAAAACCATATCCATAACGATAATTTCTTGAAGTATCACCTTCAGTGCTCACAGCAGTTGAAAGTTTATCTATCTTGATGAACCTCTGCACAAGATTACCACCCATGTATATGTCAAGCACACCATTGGTACCCGTCCAATTTTGTATGCTTCTGCCTAATTTATTTTGTGATTCTTGTGAACATCCGCTAAAAAATATGGCCAGTGCTAAACTAAAAATCAATACTGCTTTTTTCAAATCCCTCTCCTCCATTAAATTGTTTTTATTATTATAATGACTAATGGGTAATATGTTGATTAACAATCTATCTTATTAGGTAATCTTTCACTCCTGATTCATATCTGTGCATTTTTTATCTACATATAGAATAGGAATAAAGATACCCTCACCCTCCGCTATTCTAATTGTGATACAAATTTTAGCTACATCAATAAAAAAATCCGCAACCTCTACCCAATCTAGCAATTTTACATCAACAAGTATATATAACTTTTATGATTTTTCTATGATATTCAATTTAATGTTAAATCACTCAAACAGCATACAAATTATAAATGTTTTATAATTAAAAACTTCGAACAACTATTTAACATTTGACTAAGTCTAAAAGTAATACAATTTTAAATGACTGACAGTCGGTCATAAAATATTCTTTAGCTATTAGGAATTTATAAAATGAAAAAAATGCTCCTCGTTCTCTCACTACTCATGATACCTGTCCTTTCTCAGGCAGAAGCACCTAAAATGCCTACACCAAAGGCGGATATCTATATCATTCCTGAAGCTCAGTCTCTTCCTGTCTTGCTGAAATATCCTGCACAAATTAAATCCTTTAAAAATGTCACTGTTGTTTCAAGGGTTCTCGGTGTTTTACAAATAAAACATTTTACTGAGGGGCAAAAAGTACAAGAAGGTGATTTGCTGTATGAAATTGAAGATGATATCTATCTTGCCAAGGTAGATGCTGCAAAGGCTTCCTTAGAGATGAGTCAGGCATCACTTGATTATGCAGCAAAGAATTGGGAGAGAACAAAAAAACTTTTCTTGAGCAAGGCAATAAGCGAAGAAAAAAGAGATAGCACTTTTTCCTCTTATCAGCAAGCCAGTGCAGCTTTATCTTTGGCAAAAGCACAGCTTCGCCAAGCACAAATTGATTTGGACTATACAAAAGTAAAAGCGCCTATAAACGGAACTATAGGATTGAAACAGGTTGATGTCGGAGATTTAGTCTCTTCCAATCCGCCAACAAAACTCATCGATATCACTCAAAACGACAGAGTCTTTATAGAATTTTCTATGCCGCTGAGTGATTACAAAAACATCAAAAATAACCTTTGGACAATCCCGCAAGATGCTAAAATAAAAGTATCTTTGGAAATGGCTAATAAGCTTAGAGAGAAAACAGGTATTGTTGATTTTATGGATGTTAATGTAAATAAAGAGACGGCAACTCTAAAGATAAGAGCTATTTTTGACAATAATGACGGATATTTAATGCCTGGAAGTTTTGTACGGATTATCATGAATGATATTGTGCAAAAAAATGTGATAACCATACCACAAAAAGCAGTTTTACAAAACCCTCTCGGGACAATTGTTTTTGTAGAAGAGAGTGGACATGTAGCTGTGAAACCAGTTGTTATCGGAGAGGAAACCGGCGATAAATACATTGTCAGTGGTGGACCACTCAAAAGTGGCGACAAAGTGATTGTAAATAATTTTTTCAGATTGAAACCGGGTGGCGAAGTTGTAGTTGATAAAACTATTAATGAGCAAGGTAACTAAATGTTTTCCAGATTTTTTATAAGCAGACCTATCTTTGCAACCGTTGTTTCGGTTCTCATCATAATCGCAGGTGTAATCTCAATCACATTATTACCTATTAAAGAGTATCCTGCTGTTACACCGCCACAAATCAGAGTTCAAGCTGTATATCCTGGAGCTGATGCAAAAACATTGGCAACAACTGTTTCAACAACACTTGAAGAGGCGATAAACGGTGTAGACAACATGACTTACATGACTTCAACAGCATCTCCCGCGGGAGTTTTATCGCTTAGTGTTTTTTTTGAAGTTGGAACAGATGTTTCTCAAGCGAAAGTAGATGTAAATAACAGAGTACAGCTGGCTCTGAGCAAGCTGCCCGAAGAGGTGGCAAGACAAGGGATAAGCGTAACAGAGAGATCACCGGATATACTCAAAGTAATAGCGTTTACCTCCAAAGGAAATATTCACGACAGGACTTTTATATCTAACTATCTGAGTGTGAATATAATGGATGATTTAAAAAGAATCAAAGGTGTGGGAGAAGCTACAATTTTTGGAGCAAAAGATTACGCTATTCGGGTATGGATTGATCCTGATAAATTAGCGTTTTATCATCTTACGCCAAAAGATATTACACTGTTGATAAGAGATCAAAACAATCAATATGCGGCAGGCTCAGTAGGTGCTGAACCTGTGCAGGAAAATCAGCCGTTTACTTATTCCATAGCCACGAACGGAAGGTTAAAAACAGTAAAAGAGTTTGAAGATGTTATTATCCGCTCAAACACGGACGGCTCAACTCTACGGGTAAAAGATATAGCAAAAGTAGAACTCGGTGCAGATGCGCACAACACAATCGGCAAATTTAACGGTGACCCGATGATGCCTGTAGGTATCTTTTTATCTCCCGGAGCAAATGCCTTAGAGGTTTCAAAAGCAGTTGACATTGCACTGAGAGAGTTATCCCAAAAGTTTCCCTCTGATTTGGAGTATAAAATTCCTTATGATGCCACCTTGTTTGTGCAAGCGTCCATAAAAGAGGTATTGATAACCCTTTTTGAAGCAATTACCTTTGTAATCATACTTATATATCTATTTTTAGGAAATCTAAGGGCAACAATTATCCCTGTTTTAGCGATTCCTGTTTCTATCATAGGAACATTTGCAGGGCTTTATGTCGCCGGATTTACCATAAACCTTTTAACTTTGTTTGGACTCATTTTAGCGATTGGATTGGTTGTTGATGATGCAATTATCGTTATAGAAAATGTTGAGAGAATTTTAAGAACAAAAACGATTAGTGTCAAGGATGCAACCATTGAAGCGATGAAAGAGCTTACAACTCCGATTGTTGCCATCGTTCTTGTTCTCTCAGCCGTTTTTATTCCGGCAGCACTAAGCGGTGGCTTTAGCGGTGTCATGTACCAACAATTTGCCATGACCATAGTCATCGCCGTGATTATCTCGGGTATCGTTGCTTTGACGTTAACTCCGGCTTTATGCGCACTTTTTTTGAAAGAACATGAGAGCGAACCAATCTGGCCGCTCAAAAAGTTCAACCAATTTTTTGACTGGCTGACTACTGTATTTATAGGAATTACAAGACAAACTATAAAATTGTGGATTTTTTCACTTCTTCTTTTTGGCGGGCTTATCTATGCGACATATGCGATTATGGCGAAAAATCCATCAGGTTTGGTGCCGACAGAGGACAAAGGTTTGCTGATTGTACTTTCATACATGATGCCCGCAACGTCACTCGCTGAATCAACTAAAATAATGGAAGATATTGAAAAACAGCTTTTAGCAAATCCGAATGTTGCATCCACTGCCGCAATCACGGGGATAGACATCAGTACATTTGCCTATAAAACAGATGCTGCACTTGTCTTCACAAGACTGAAACCTTGGGATGAAAGACTCGCCCCAGAGCAACATTCAAAAGCATTGGCCGGACAACTCATGGGGCAATTCATGCAGGGTAAAGATGCTTTTGTCATCCCTGTAAACCCGCCTCCGATTATGGGAATGAGCACAACAGGCGGTTTTGAGATGTGGGTGCAAGACAGAACCGGAGGAGAGTTACAGACACTTGACATGTATGTCAAAGAGATTGTAGAAAAAGCTTCTAAAGACCCGAGACTCATGATGGTAAGAACTACTTTAAACACCAATGTTCCACAGTATCTTTTAAAGGTAGACAGAGAAAAAGCAAAGTCTATGAATGTAGAAATAAATGAAATTTTCGAGACGATACAAAGCACCTTTGGAAAAGGGTATATCAACGATTTCAACCTATACAGCAGAACATTCCATGTCAATGTTCAATCAGATTCAAAGTTTAGATCCACTAAAGAGCAGTTTAAAAATACTTTTGTAAAATCAAACAAGGGTGATTTTATACCTATCAGTGAACTTGTAAAAATAACAAGAGAAGTAGACGCCAGCATCATCCAAAGATTTAACATGTTTACAGCAGCACAAATCACAGGAAGCCCGGCAAGCGGTTATGCTTCAAGCGATGCAACAACTGCAATACAAGAGATTGCATCAAGCATATTGCCGCAAGGATACTCCATAGCGTGGGCTGGAACTTCATTTGAAGAGAAAAAACTCCAAAGCCAAGGTAACTATACCTCGGTTTATGCGATTATCTTTGTATTTTTGATTCTTGCAGCTCTGTATGAAAGCTGGAGTATCCCGATGGCTGTCATCATTTCTATCCCGTTTGCTATATTTGGAGCGGCATTATCAGTCCTTTTAAGAGGCTTGGAAGCGGATATATACTTTCAGGTAGGTTTGGTGACACTGGTTGGGTTATCAGCCAAAAATGCTATCTTGATAGTGGAGTTTGCCATGGCTAAGATAAAAGAGGGAATGCCTCTCATGGAAGCTACAGTCGAAGCAGCAAGACTGAGATTCCGTCCTATCATAATGACATCTTTGGCATTTATAGTCGGGACTCTTCCACTTGCCATAAGTACAGGAGCCGGCTCAGCAAGCAGACATATCATCGGTACAACCGTTGTTGGCGGGATGATAGCTGCAACGCTCATCGGCGTACTGTTTATCCCTCTGTTCTTCTATCTTGTTGTTAGGATTAAACAAAAATTTAGTGGACTTAAATAAATTAAATATTTTACAGTTATTTTTAAACATTGGGGACATAAAATCGAGGTTTTTTTCAGAGCTATACTTAAGAAAATCTTATTTTGATACTCTTTTTATAGTATAAAAATAAATTATACATGATTTAAGATTAGGAATACTACAATCTAGCATGAAAAAAATCATTGCCTTTTTAGCCAAACTTGGGCTTTGGCGATTTGTTATCCTGTTTACTTTGCCGATTTTAGTTCTAACTGAGCTAATGGTAATTGCACATAGCTATGTGTTAACCGGTCGTATTTTTGACACAAACATGTTGATAGCAGGCTTTACAATTCCTGTTATTGAGGGCTCTATTGCCTTTGCCTTTGTCTATTTTGTCATCCGTTATCTTAATCAAGTAGAAGATACAAAAGATGAGATATCAGCAGTTCAAAAAGAGACAAAACAGCAACTTATTGATGAAAAGAAACGTGCTCTTCGCTATCTTGATATTACAGGAACATTGATTGTAGCACTAGATACTGATGCTAATATTGTTCTAGCTAATCATGAACTATGTAAAGCTCTTGGATACGAATCAGAAAACGATTTATTAGGTAAAAGTTGGATTGAAGAAACTCTTCCTGAAGAAGATCATATATCAGTAAAAGAAGCTTGTGCAGATGTAATGCGTGGAAATATTGAACCTTACAGAACATATGAAACTAAACTAGTGCAAAAAGATGGAAGTATCAGACTTATAAAGTGGCATAATGAGCATATCAGAGATAGTGATGGAAATATAGAAGGTATTTTGTCCTCAGGAATGGATATCACAAAATCAAAACAAGATGAAGAACAACTCAAAAAAAGTGAAAATTATCAACGGGCGATACTAAACAGCTTCCCATTTTTCGTTTGGCTGAAAGATACAAATGGTGATTATTTAGCAACAAATAAAGCCGTTGCCAAAGCGACAGGATTTGATAATCCATCAGAGATAATCGGTAAGAATGATTTTAATCTTTTTCCCCAAGATATGGCAAATGCTTTTAGAGCTGACGACAAAGAAGTTATGGAATCATTACAAAAAAAAGAACTAGAGGAGCTCATAGAAGGACATGGGGAAAGAAGGTGGCATGAAACTTATAAAGCCCCTATTTTAGATAAAGAGGGAAATCTTTTTGGTACTGTAGGCTTCGCACGGGATATCACAAAAGATAAAGACTCAGAAGAAGAACTGAAACTTATGAAACATGCGCTTGACCATGTACATGAAGCGGTATATTTGACTGGTCAAGACGGGATTTTCAGATATGTGAATGATGGTGCATCCAGGCAATTAGGCTATACAAAAGAAGAATTAAAAATAATGGGGATATTTGACATTGCCCCAGATTTTCCCGAGTCACAAATACCCTCTCACTGGGAGGAAGTAAAAGAAAATGGTTTGCTAACAATTTCAACGATACTTAAAAATAAAACTGGAGCTATTTTTCCGGTTGAAGTTAACATCAACCATATTGAATATAGAAAGGATGAGTATATTCTTGCCTTTGTTAAAGATATAACTGAGCGTAAAAATACAGAAGAAAAGCTTAAGCTCTTAGCAAGTGTCTTTACCTCCACACATGAAGGAATTGTTATCACCGATATGCGTAATAACATTATTGATGTCAATGAATCATTTAGCCAGATAACAGGTTACTCACGCGCTGAAGTGCTCGGTAAAAATCCAAATATTCTTCAATCAGGACGCAACGATAAAGAATTTTATGAAAAACTTTGGAATGCTTTGCAAATGGACGGTTTTTGGGAAGGTGAGTTATGGAACCGCAAGAAAAATGGAGAAGAATATGCCGAGAAAACTACCGTTAGCGCTGTATATGACAGTGAGCATGTAGCACACAACTATGTTGCAATTTTTACAGATATAACTCTACAAAAACAGCAGCAAAAAGAACTCGAGCATACTGCACATCATGACATGTTGACCAATCTGCCAAATCGTTTGTTGTTTGCCGATCGCATGCAACAGGCAATAGCTCAGGCGCTTCGCAGAAAACAGCTCATAGCTGTTATGTACATCGATATTGATGGCTTTAAAGAGGTAAACGACAAGCATGGTCATACTGTAGGTGATAAACTGCTTATAGTATTGGCTGAGAGGATGAGTAGTCTGCTTCGCGAAGGAGATACAATTTCTCGTGTAGGCGGAGATGAATTTATAGTACTGCTGGTTGATATCTCAGATAAAGAGAGTGTTGTCTCGTTTCTGAGAAGACTACTTGATGTCGTATCGGAACAAATTTTTATTGAGGAGTTTCCTATTAATGTTTCAGCCAGTATCGGTGTTACATTTTACCCTCAAACACAGAGCTTAGAAGCTGAACAGATTATCAGACAGGCGGATCAAGCTATGTATAGAGCAAAGTTGTCTGGCAAAAACAGATATATTATTTTTGATGCAAAATAAAGTTCTTGCAAAACTATGAATAAAAAAGAAAAGTTGCATCTAAAAAGTAGAATTTCTTCAAATCAAAATACTTCTATTGTTGAAAAAAATCCATATTTTTATAGAATTATCATATCATAAGCGATTTATTGTAAAATAACATATTTAATTTTATAAAAGGTTACATTGTGAGCATTTACAGAGAGTACGACATCAGAGGTATTTACGAAAAAGAGCTGAATGAGCAAAGTGTTGTTCGCATAGGTTATACCTTAGCTTCGAAAATATCCGGTGAATATGTGGCAGTTGGCTACGATGCCAGAAGCCACTCTCCTATACTTTTTGAGTACCTTGTTCGTGGTTTAAATGCCGGCGGGAAAAAAGTTTTGGATATGGGGCTTGTACCTACTCCTGTCAACTACTTTACAAACTATCAGGAATGGAATGGCATCACTCCATCCGCTTCTGTCATGATTACCGGTTCACACAATCCTAGCGAATATAACGGTTTTAAAATCACGGTAGAAAAAAGCCCGTTTTTTGGCGAAGACATTTACGCACTCGGTCGTGAATGTGAAGCTATGGGGACAGTTCCACATGTAGAGCGTAATGTTGCTAAGATAGATGCACTTACTCGCTATATCGACTTCTTGGTAGAAGAATTTCAACATCTAAAAGGGATGCCTACTCGTATAGTTTACGACTGTGGAAACGGTGTTGCCGGTGTTGTGACTGAGAGAATTTTTGGTGCACTTGAACTTACAACAAAAGGTTTATATATTGAGCCAGACGGCACTTTTCCGAACCATCACCCAGACCCCTCAGATGAACATAATTTAGAGGATGTCAAAAAACTTCTAGAGGCTGAGGGAGATATCGCTTTTGCATATGACGGAGATGCTGACAGAATTGCAGTTTTAACTCACAAAAACAATATCAAAGGTGACATGATGGCTCTTTTGTATTCCATGAAAATGGATAAGCCGATTGTTATCGGAGAAGTCAAATGTTCTCAAGTGATGTACGATGAGCTTGCAAAGCGCGGTGCGACAGCCATCATGTATAAAACTGGTCATTCGAACTTAAAAGTAAAGATGAAAGAAACAAATGCCGATTTAGCCTGTGAAGTAAGCGGGCATGTGTTTTTTAAAAATCGTTACTTTGGTTATGATGATGCCATCTATGCGACTCTAAGAATGTTAGAGTTGATTCATGACGGCATTGATTTAGACGCCGAACTTGCAAAACTTCCGCAAGTGTTTTCAACTGAGGAAATAAAAGTAAAAACAACGGAATCTGAGAAATTTAAAATTATAGATAAAATAAAAGAACTTTTAAAAAATCCGCCTGCCGATTTTCCACTAATAAAAGATATAATAGAAGTAGACGGTGTACGTATCAATTTTGAAGATGGATGGGGGCTTGTAAGAGCCAGCAACACAACACCCGTCCTTGTAACTCGTTTTGAGTCAACTTCAAAAGATACAGCAAAATTTTATGAAAATGCTGTAAATCAGCTAATTCAAAAAGCAAAAAATTTATTATAAAATTCTTAAACGATGATGAAGGCAGTATAACATGGATATAATTGAACAAGGGAAACTTGGCACTTACAACAAGCTATCTGTATTATATGCTCAATTCACTTCAGAGAGCTACTTCAACCAAATCATACTCAAATCAATCTCAAGTGAATTTCACAGTGCACTTGGAATAGAAGACACTCTCAACAAGTACAACAACTTCAAAGAGATTAACAATGTATTTTTTGATGTAGTTATCGTTGACAATAGATTTGGATTAGGCATTTGTCATAAATTATTGCAGATAAACAATTCCCAAAGAATCATTATTAAAGTGAGCGTGGAAAATAATGAAAACCTATCCAACTTTTATGTGAGCGGTTTTGATGAATTTATCTATGAACCCTTAAGTAAATATTCTCTTGAAAAAACTTTTTACAAAATATCAGAACAAATGGATTACAGCAATCTCTTAACCCGCAGTTTAGAGAGACTCAATGAAGATATGACGACAGTGGTATCAGGATATGAAAACAAACTGGAAAATGTAGAAAGTCAGCTTGAAACGAGAAGCGCATTTTTTGCGAGCATGAGCCATGAAATCAGAACCCCTATGAATGCAATCATGGGAATGAGTCAAATACTCATGGATGACAATACATTAAATAGAAACCAGCTCGAAAGTGCAAAAACGATAAACAGAGCTGCAAATATGCTGCTGGGTATTATAAATGACTTACTGGATTTTTCAAAAATAGAAGCCGGTAAAATAGTTTTAGAAAAAACATCCTTTGACCTCAACATGATTTTAAGCTACTTGGCAGACATGACAATTTTAAAAGCTCAAGAAAAAGGAATATACCTTACATTTGACATTGATCATAATACTGGAAAAAATTATTTAGGAGACCCTCTTCGCATCTCTCAAGTGCTCCTTAATTTAGTAAGTAATGCCATAAAGTTTACCAATGAGGGCGGTATAATTCTTAGCATCAAAACAATTGATACAGTGAATGGAAAATCTACTATGCAATTTGAAATAAAGGACACTGGAATAGGAATAAGCAGTGAAGCACTTTTAAATCTTTTTCAAAGCTATACACAGGCTGCAAGCGATACAAGCCGCAAGTATGGCGGGACTGGACTAGGTTTAACTATTTCCAAACAACTTGTTCAAATTATGCATGGAAAAATTTGGGTTGAGAGTGTAGAAGGGAAAGGTACAACTTTTTTTGTTACCATTACTTTAGATACAGATAACGAACAAAGAAATTACCGTCTGCCATCAAAAGACCTCATGGATAGGAAAGTCTTAATCATGGACTCAAACTTTAACTCTGTTGAATCACTTAAAAACTTAATCACATATTTTCATATGCCTGTAGAAAGTGCCACAAACATTGAAAATGCAAATATTTTAATGGCTGAGAATAAATTTGATATTTTATTTATTGATAAAGACATGTACGACTTGTTTGATGTCAAGGGATACAAGCTTAAAAGCAAAGCTCAAATAGTCTTAATCGAGAACTGGAAAAATATTGTAAAAAATGAAAAGATTGATTATTCTGTCGTAGATGAAATACTGAAAAAACCTTTTCATCAACAAATGATTTTTGAGATTTTTTCAAATTTATATAATATAGACGGTACTCAAAACGTTCAAAGCACTCAAAACATTCAAAGTACTCAAAATATTCAGAGCATTCCAATTACTCCATACATTCCAGAGCACTCAAACAAATTCACCAAAGATGATATTAAAGCATTAGGAAAACGTAGAATCTTAATAGCTGAAGACAATAGTATAAATCAAAAAGTTATACGCGGACTTTTATCAGAAACAAAGTTATATCTTGACTTTGCAGATGATGGTCTAAAAGCTGTAGAGAAACTAAAAACCAGCGATGAGGACTACGAATTAATTTTTATGGATATAAATATGCCAAATATGGATGGATATATGGCTACACAGATAATTAAAGAGAGCGACTCCTTAAAGAACATTCCGATAATTGCTCTTAGTGGTATTACCTCAGAAGTAGATACTCAAAAAGCAAAAGATGTCGGCATGCAGGATTTTCTCGTAAAACCGATAGATGTAAAAGCACTCTATGCAATATTAATAAAGTATTTAAAAAAGGACTCTTAGAATGAAACTTATTGTCTTAGCTATAACTGTTATGCTGCTGATATCAGGATGTCAGGACAGCTCATCCAAAAAGGGAGCCTACCTCATGGATGGCAAAGGGGTGAATCCAAACTCACTAGCTTACAGTGCTAATAATAATGCCCAAGAGAGAGCAAATAAAGTTGAGTTGCAAAAGATTGATGCGGCAGCAAAAATAGAAATTGCTAAAATTGAGTCTGGGAATAAGCTGCTTATTGCGCAAGTTAATGCTGATGCCAACAAAGAAGTAGCGCAGACTGATTCAAAAACTAAGATTCAAACTACTCAGATAGATGCAACAACAAAAAAAGAAGATTCTGCGCTTACTTTTTATATCGCTATTGCTCTGGTAATAGTTGTGATTATTGCACTCATCTTACTCTATTTAAACAACAAACAAAACCGGATACTTAAAGCTAAAATGCATGAAGACAAGCTAAAGCAGGAACTGGATTTAAAAGAGCGGGAGCATCAAGAGCAACGCGTACTTAAGATGTTAGATTTAGTAGCCGCCGGCAAATTATCTCCACAAATGGAAGAAGAAATCATACTTTCCATCAGCAATCCAAAGCAAAAAACCATTGAGTCTAAAAAGTAATTTAGCCTTATTTTGATATAATTTTGTAACAATAAAATTATATATTTTAAGGATAAACATGAAAACTCATACTCTTTTAATGCCGCTCGACATGCATCTTCATCTTCGCGATGGAGTTATGCTTGACAATGTTGCACCGCTTACTGCTTACAGCTACAGCGGTGCACTTGTTATGCCAAACTTAGTTCCGCCGGTAGATACACTTGATGATGTCAAAGCCTATAAACAACGAATAATGGCAGCCGTTCCAAACGATTATTTTGAGCCGTACATGACACTTTTTTACAAAAACTACGACAAGACATTTTTAGAAAGTGTTGCTGATAGTATCTTAGCTATCAAACTTTATCCTGCCGGAATCACGACAAATTCTGAAGGGGGTGTTTCATCTTTTAATATAGAAGAGATGAGAACAACACTCCAAACTATGAGTGATTTAAACATTCCTCTTTGTGTTCATGGTGAAACGGATGGTTTTGTCATGGATAGGGAAGCTGAATTTATGAGCATCTATGAACTTTTGGCGAGCTCTTTTCCAAAACTGAAAATCATTATGGAGCATATTACAACCAAAGCAGCAGTTGAGATGCTCGACAAGCATGAAAACTTATATGCAACCATTACGGTTCACCATCTTATCCTGACTCTTGATGACGTTATTGGCGGGTTGATGAAACCTCACCTGTTTTGTAAGCCTATTGCCAAGCGTCCTGAAGATTTGGATGCACTTTTAACTGTAGCACTTGAAGCGCATCCAAAAGTTATGTTTGGTTCAGATTCAGCACCTCATCCTCAGCACAAAAAAGAATCATGCGGATGTGCCGCCGGAGTTTTTACAGCACCTATTTCACTTCAGCTTTTATGTGAAGTTTTTGATCAATACGGCAAACTAGGTAATCTTCAAGCATTTGTAAGCGATAATGCACAAAATATCTATGGAATCTGCCCAGAGTTTAAAGAAGTAAGACTAGAAAAACGCCCTTTTGTAGTTCCGGAGAACTATTCCGGTGTTGTACCTATGTATGCCGGAGAGGTTATTAGTTGGGCTATTGAGAATGTCGATTAAAATTTTGCTCCTTGAAGATGATCTGCTTTTTGCAGAGACTCTCACCGATTTGCTAGAAGATAGCGGCTACGAGGTCGTACACTCCCCAAATGGTCAAAATGCTTTAGATATTACCTTTGAAAATAAGTTCGATTTATATCTGCTTGATATTAATGTACCCCTCATTGACGGGATAACTCTTTTACAAGAGTTACGGGGAGCGAACGACTTTACACCTGCTGTTTTTTTGACTTCACACAAAGATAAAGAGGTCTTAAAAAATAGTTTTTTAAGTGGCGGTGATGATTACATTACCAAACCTTTTGATACGGATGAACTTCTGCTTCGTATTGATGCTGTTTTAAGACGAACAAAACAAGATAAGACCGCATGCATAGACCTGCTCTGCCATGATGAAATTCACAAAAGGATTTTATACGACAATGTTGAGTTGGAACTCTCAAAAAAAGAGTATGAACTGCTTTTACTTCTTATGCAGCATGCAAACAATGCTGTACCAAAAGAGATGATAACCCAAGAACTTTGGACAAGTTCCCAATCGGGCAGTGATGGAGCAATAAGAGTTTATATCAACCGTATAAAGCAACTTCTTCCCCACATGGAGATACAAAATATTCGTGGTATCGGATACAGACTTGTTTCGTAATCTACGTATAAATCTTTTTATCTACTACTTTTTAACAGTAGCCACTTTTTTAGGGGTACTGCACTACTTTTTGGCTGTAGTCATTATTGAAAATACTTTTTTACTTGCTATTGTTCTCTTATCTTTGGTAGCTCTCTCAGGTGTTTTTATCTCAAAACTCTCTGTTGACCCGTTGCAAGAGCATGTAATAAATCTACAAAATTTATCTAAAGAAACACTTCATGAGCTCAATCTTCCAATCAGCACAATCATGACCAATACCCACATGTTAAGAAAAAATATGAGCAGTGAAAAAGATTTAAAACGACTCTTCAGAATAGAGAGTGCATGTGTTATGCTTCAGCAAAGATATAACGAACTAGACTACATGATAAAAAAACAAACGCTTCAAGAGATGAAAGAGAATTTTAATCTTGATGAGTTAGTAACTTCGAGAGTTGAATTTTTACAAAGTATTTACCCTCATATAAAATTTAACCTTGAGTTGCAAAACATGCAAATATTCAGTGATAAAATCGGCTTATCAAAAGTCATTGACAACATTATCGACAATGGGATAAAATATTCATTTAATTCCAATATAATAAGCATTAAATTAACAGATGGAATACTTCATATACAAGATTATGGTTGCGGTATGGATGAAGTGGAACTTTTACAAATTTTTGATAACTACTATCAGAGTAATAAAAACATGCAAGGTTTCGGCATAGGTCTTAGCATGGTAAAAAGATTTTGTGATATGCAGAACATTCAACTCAGTTTCAATTCCAAGCCGGATAACGGAACAACAGTACTACTAAAATTTAAGGAAATTTAATGGAATCAAGCAATTTACTACTTTATGCAGAAAATGCACTAGACTATGGAGTTATGGGACTTCTTGTTCTTATGAGTGTAGTGACACTTTGGCTCTTCATAGAACGCATGATGTTTTATTCTAATGTAAGAACTAACGACTACGAGCACAGAGATACTTTAGAGATGGATTTAACGGATAACATCGGAGTCATTAGTGCTATAGGAGCAAATGCTCCTTATGTCGGTCTTTTGGGAACTGTTCTTGGAATCATGCTGACTTTTTATACCATGGGTGATGTCGGAGCTGTGGATGCTAAAAAAATCATGATGGGATTAGCCCTTGCGCTTAAAGCTACCGCCATGGGTCTTGTTGTTGCTATGCCGGCTATCGTTGCATATACAATTGTACTTCGTAAAGTTGAAAAGATTTTAACAATTTATGATGTAGAACAAGACAAAAAAGAAAAGTAGCTTTTAATGGCAAGATGTAAAAAACACAGAAGAAGATTTGATCAGATAAATGTTATTCCTTTTATAGATATCATGCTTGTTCTTTTAGTCATGGTTTTAACTACCGCTACATTCATAAAACAAGGTGTTATCCCTGTTGATCTTCCACATGCAAAAGCAAGCAAACAAGAGGATGTTAAAAAAGAGATATCTATTTATGTAAACGCCAACAGCGAGATATTTTTTGAAAAAGAAAAGGTTGATTTAAAAACATTGCAGGAGAAACTATCTGCTATCGACAAAGCACAGACAGTTGTTCTAAGAAGCGATAAAGACTCAAAATTTCAAGACTTTGTTAGCGTTATGGATATACTGAAAAAATTAGGACATGAACAGCTTTACATAGTTACAAAAGAGTAACTATGTAAAAGGCTAGTAAGCCTTATCCATCAGCTTAAATCTTTTAACATCGACTTCATCGATATTTTTCATAGGCTTCTTTTCGCCTGGAGCTTTACTCACATTGACATCAAAAACTTTTTTATCAACTTCTTCGACATCATTAAAAAGTGTAGTTGCAATAAAAAATAAAATCATAATTACAACGACACTCACATAAAGAAGAATATAGTTTTTTATATGCCCAGATTCAAAAGGGTTGTCAATCTTCATTTATTATGCATTATATAATGATTTAAGATTCTTATTTTCAAAACTAATCTTTTTGATTTTTTCTAAAGTGCCTTTGTCTAAGGCTAATTTTCTACTTTTTTGCGCAAGCGCAACCAGATTTTCATAGGAACTCAGGTCAACACTTTTTTCAAATAAAACAGAATCACTTACATACTGGACAATGTCCTGTGGTTTAATTCCATCAAGATTTTTTACTATATTCTGTGCCATTAAATCATTTACATATTCATCATGCTGTAAAAATTTTAAAACTTTTTGTTTAGCCGCATTCTCATCCAAACCTCTTTCATGAAGGTTCATAACAGCCATGCCGCATAAAGAGTTTACTTTTTTCTTACTTGTAGTTACTTCACTTACTTCTCTGATTTCTGATGGTAAAGTAGCCGCAAAGGTGATATTAGTTATTAAAACTGTAAATATTACTATTTCTCTTTTCATCTTTATGCAATCCTTTTGTAATAAAGCTTCTGTAAGTTTAATCAATCAAAGCTAATGAAAAATAAATGTCACCTTTGCATTGGAAATACGTTTGTAAAGCAGAATCTTTTTTTTATACGGCATCCACTTGATAAGAAAAGTTGCCAATGACTCCCAGAGTGAAATCCAGGCAGCTACAGTCAATCCCTCTGCTATAACCGCAGCTGCAATATTGTTTTTTACTAATTCACTTTGATTCATCAATACAGACAGCGTAGCAGCTACAATCCCTATGAGTAAAAGAATAATCGATGTTCGTATCATATCTTTCATTTTTTTATATTCTAACTCTTGCATGTAAACAAAAAATTTATTAACACTGTTTCTGACTCTGGATATAGCCTCTTCTTGTGAACTGATTTCCAAATTAAACTGTATTACAAATGGCTCTTTTTCAATCTCACTGACACTTTCAATGATATATTCTACTAAATCCTGCTTCAAATCTTTTTTTAGAAAATGGGATTTCTTATCAAAATCATCATACAAATCTTCAATTTTTTCTGTAGAAATATCAATAATTATTTCTCCGTCCTGAGTACATTCATAGCGTTCTATAATATCTTTTTTCATGATATCATCCTCTATATAACTATAAATTTCTTGGAATAGTAATAATAAATTCCGCACCGCTAAGTTCATAGTTCAAATAATTATAGTGTGTATTATGTACTTCTATTGTACCTCGAAGGTGTTCTGAAATAATTCCATAAGTGATGTATAAGCCCAAACCCGTTCCATTTGATTGATGTTTTGTTGTGTAATATGGCTCAAATATTTTTTCTATTATATCTTCATTAATGCCGCCGCCAGAGTCTTTTAGAGTTATGACAACAGCATTTTTATTACATTGAACATCCACAAAGAAATATTTGTAAATTACTGCATTTTCTTTTATTGCATCTTTAGCATTATTATAAATATTTAAAAGAGCTTGTATTAAGAGGCTCTCATTATGTGTAATTATGCAATCTTTATCAGTCATAACAATCTCAATATGATTATTTTTAAAGCTCTCTTTAATTAGTTCATTCACCTTTCGAACGGCATCTTGAAGGCTAAATGGTGCAATAGTATCAATGCCTGAGTTAAAGTAGTTTCGAAAATCATCTATTGTCTGTGATAGATATTGAACCTGCTTATTGATTTCATCACCTAGTTGAAGAAAATCTTCTTTTTTCATCTCATCGTTTAGGAGTATGGAAGTTTCGATTTTAGCTATGCTAAGAGAGATGACATTTAAGGGCTGTCTCCATTGATGTGCAATATTACTTAACATCTCGCCTATTGCTGCTATCTTCGATTGGACAATAATAACTCTGTTTTGTTTATCAATTTCCTCTTTCTGCTGAACTATTTCCTCGTTGAGATAACTTTTGGTAATAAGCCACTTTTTTTGAAGTACAATAAAAAGTATGCTAAAACTCAAACTGACCAGAACCAGTATTGAAATCAAAACAATATGAAAAATGTCATCATAATTAAGAGTAAAGGCAACTTCTCTAGGATGATTATGTTCATAAATAAATGTATCTATATCTATGTCTTTTGTAACAAGTCCAAGCAATTTATAAACTTTTACAATATCAGCCAGTTGATTTTTATCTAGATAGCCAACAATTCCATTATCATGATAAGCTAGTCGTTTTAAAGCTTCTCCCTCTTTGATAAGTTGTATTAATGTTTTCTGCTGGGTGTTATAGTGTTTATAGATGAGTTCGGAAGTCTGTGTAATATTATCAAATGCGTATTTCCAGCCTTTTATAGTAGCTTCATAAAAATCTTTTGTTAATTTTGGATTCTTTTTTATAAATTCTGAAGAGGTAAAAAGAATATCACTATAAAAATGAAATCCATAATCTTTAGGATTAAAAATTTTATAACTAAGCCCTTTATCCGCCATTTGTATTGGTTCATTAGAGATATAAGATGCCATGGCATCAGTGTTTTTGTTTATAAGGTCATCCAAATTAAAAGTATGAGGTAAAATTTGTATATCTTTTTGGGTTACTCCATTTGAAAAGAGCATTGCCATGATAGATGCTGCATCTTTAGCATCATTAGTGAGCATAATGCGCTTATGCTTCAAATCATCTATAGAATTGATATTACTGTCATCTCTTACTAAGAGCATGAGTGGAGATTGTTGAAAAATAGCTCCCAGTGCAACAACATCTTGACCATTGATCTTATCAATCAATAATGATGAGCGCCCGATTGCAAAATCAGCTTTTTTATTTTGAATAACAGTTGATATATCTGTGTTCAAATTAAATTCTTTAATCTCAACATCAATACCGACATCTTTATAAAATCCTCTCTCTTTTGCAACATAGTATCCTGCAAATTGAAACTGATTTAACCAAATAAGCTGCAGTACAACTTTTTGAGCAGAAAATAATGATATTGATGATAAAAAGAGGATTATAATTATTTTTTTCATGTCGATGATTCTAGCGTATTAAGAATATATTTGTAATTAAGTTTTTTAGATTGTATAAAATAAAATTCTAGGAAGAGACTAGCGCTAAACAACACTTGTTTACACCTTAGATTATAGGTACAAACAGTATTGATTAGGATAGATTTTTATGATTTTTACATCATGCCAGGCATTCCACCCATTCCGCCACCCATATCAGGTGCACTAGGATTTTCTTCCGGTATTTCATAGATTGCTGCTTCAGTAGTTAAAAGTAAACTTGCTACCGATGTTGCATTTATAAGTGCTACACGAGCAACTTTGAGAGGATCGATAATTCCAGCTTCGAACATATCTACATATTCGCCGGTTGCAGCGTTAAAACCTATGTTTTCATTTTCAGCATTTTCTACCGCATTTACAACAACACCTGTGTCATAACCGGCATTTTGGGCGATTTGTTTCATAGGTGCTTTTACAGCACGAAGGATAATCTCACAGCCGATTTTTTGATCACCGGTTAAATCAAGTTTTACTTTTGCAGCAGCACGTACTAACGCAGCTCCACCACCGATAATGATACCTTCTTCTACCGCAGCTTTTGTAGCTGAGAGTGCATCATCAACACGGTCTTTTCTCTCTTTCATCTCAGTCTCTGTTGCTGCACCGACTTTGATAACAGCTACGCCGCCTGAGAGTTTTGCCAAACGCTCTTGAAGTTTTTCTTTATCGTACTCTGAAGTTGTAGCATCGATTTGAACTTTAATTTCAGCTATTCTTGATTTAACAGCTGCTTCATTACCTGCACCGTTTACAATTACGGTAGTGTCTTTGTCAATCACGATACGAGATGCCTGACCAAGATTTTGGATAGTTGCACCTGCTAAAGTATGACCTGTTTCTTCGGAGATAACAGTTCCGGCAGTTAAAATTGCTAAATCTTGAAGCATAGCTTTTCTTCTGTCACCAAAACCAGGAGCTTTCACAGCAGAAATATTTAAAACACCGCGAAGCTTGTTTACAACCAACGTTGAAAGTGCTTCACCCTCTACATCTTCAGCGATGATAAGAAGCGGACGGGAAGTTTTTTGAACCTGCTCTAAAACAGGAAGTAAATCTTTAAGAGAAGCAATTTTACTGTCACATAAAAGAATCCAAGGATTCTCAATCTCAGCTATCATCTTTTCAGTATTTGTTATGAAATATGGGCTTAAATAACCACGGTCAAACTGCATACCCTCAACTACATCTAACTCGTCTGAGATGCCCTTAGCTTCTTCAACGGTGATAACACCGTCTTGACCGACTTTGTCCATAGCTTCAGCTATCATGTCGCCTATCTGAGTGTCAGAGTTTGCAGAGATACTTGCAACCTGTGCTATCTCTTTTTTACCGTTTACAGCTTTTGAAGCAGCTTTTAGGTTTTCTAAAATCGCTGTACAAGCTTTATCCATGCCGCGTTTAACTTCAACAGGGTTAGCTCCTGCAGTAATATTTCTAAGACCTTCAGAGAAGATTGCATTTGCTAAAACTGTAGCTGTAGTCGTACCGTCTCCTGCTTCATCGGCAGTGTTTGATGCAACTTGTTTTACTAGTTGAGCACCCATGTCTTCTAATTTATCTTTTAATTCAATTTCACGAGCAACTGAAACACCATCTTTTGTGATGATTGGACTTCCGTAGCTTTTTTGAATTAAAACATTACGTCCACGTGGACCCATTGTCACTTTTACTGCATCTGTTAGTTTTGCAACACCACGAGCCAGTTTATTACGAGCATCATCTGAAAAAATTATCTCTTTTGCCATTACTTAAATTCCTTAATTTTATTTCTATTGTTGTATTAATTAACCTATTATTCCAAGAACATCGGCAAGATCTAAAACCATATATTTGTCTGCACCGATTGAAACTTCTTGACCTGCATATTTACCAAATAGAACCTGGTTACCAACCTCTACATCTTTAACCTTTTTACCAACAGCAACTACTTCACCGCGTGATGGTTTTTCTTTTGCGTTATCAGGGATGATAATGCCAGACATAGTGGTATTTGCTTCTTCTACCCTCTTAACTAAAACTCTTTTTCCTAGTGGTTGAAAGTTCATTGAACATCCTTATTGAGATTTTTATAGTGGAACTTTACCATAATAGATTTAATATTTTACTAACTAAAATTACTTAACGATTGATAATAACTTATCTTTTTTTCGTAGAGGCTTATATCTAAAATTTTATCGTGTTTTTTGGCGCCTTTTAAAAGCAGTGCATATTTTTGAACTAATGTTTTTAATGTTAAATTATAATATTCCTGCATTTCAAGTTCTGATAAAAGTTTCAAAAGATTTTCCAAGGATTGAGTTCTAAACCTATCCATTCCCCAATGTTTCATACTCAACTGGTCTTCATCTCCGCCATATTTAGTGATAAGTTTTTTATCAATAAGTCCTACAGAATGCTTACATGTAAGCCTGAGCCATAAGTCATAATCTTCACACACTTCCAAAGATTCGTCAAAAAGCCCTGCTTTGGATAAAAGGCTTACATGGAGTAAAGTTGCAGAAGGAGCTATGATGCAGTGAGACAAACATTTCTCAAAAATATCACCCTCAAACTTAGAGAATTTTTTAGGCACTTTTACTTCAATGCCGCCTCTTATCCATTTTTCATTCGTGTAGCTCATGAGTATCTCAGGATTGTGCTGATGAAATACAACATGTTCTTTAAGTTTATCTTCGTGCCATGCATCATCCGAATCTAAAAACGCAATCCATTCACATGTAGCATTTTTTATCCCTAAATTTCTGGCACTGGAAACGCCGGAATTTTCTTGGTAAATATACTTTACATGCGGGGCGCCCTCACTGTTGGGGTGTGGGAATAGTTCTTGAATTTGTACAGTGTTGTCAGTGGAACCATCATCGATGACGATAACCTCTTTTGGCATGTAGGATTGTGAATAAACTGAGTTTAATGCTCTTTTTAAAACTTCAAAACGGTTATAAGTCGGGATTACAACCGAAATATTCAAAGCCCACTACCAAACTTTTATTTCGTTGTAAACACTATCTCTCTCAACCGGAATAAATCCGCTGTTTTTGATAAGTGCCGTAAAATCTTGAAGGTTGACACCATTCGCGCTTTTGGCTCCTGCAGCTGAGTTTATGGACTCTTTTTCTATGGTTCCGTCCAAATCATTTGCTCCAAACTCTTGTGCGACTAAAGCCAGATTTACGGTTGAAGTTACCCAATACGCTTTTAAATTTGGAACATTATCAAGCACTATTCGACTGATTGCCATCGTTTTTAAAATCTCGTTTGCTGTTATGGGTGCTTCAATTTTGAGGTAATTATTTTCAGTTTGATACACAAGTGGGATAAAGCAGTTGAAACCGCCTGTTTTATCCTGTAACTCCCGTATTCTCATCATGTGGTCAATTCTGTTTGCCCTGCTTTCCACATGCCCGAATAGCATTGTCACATTAGACTTTTTACCACGTTCGTGCCATTTTCTATGAATTTCAAACCATTGGTCTGATGTCACTTTACCTTTACAAATGTAGTCTCTTACTTTCTCATCGAAAATCTCAGCACCACCCCCTGGCATGGAGTCGACTCCATTTTCAACCATCAAATCAAGTACCTCATCATAAGTGATTCCATGATGACGGGATAAAAAATCAACCTCTGCGGCAGTTAAAGCTTTTACATGTAAGTGTGGATACTCTGTTTTTATCTTTTTGAAAATTCCCAAATACCAATCAAGAGTCACATTCGGGTTATGGGCAGAAACAATATGAACTTCTTTTGCCCCTCGTGAGTCTATCTCTTTTACTATTTCCATTATATCTTCATGGCTCATTGTGTACTGGTTGGGGTTTTTTCTAGTCGCTGAGTATGCACAAAATTTACAAACATCTGCACACACATTTGTAGGGTTGATATGGCGGTTAATATTAAAGTAAGTTTTCTTGCCATGACGCTCTTTTCTTTTTACATCAGCCAAGTCGCCAAGCTCAAAAAAGTCCATATCATAAAGGCTGAGCGCCTCGTCAAAATCTATCCGTTCACCTGATAAAATTTTATGTTTTAAATCCATTGTTTACCCTAAAAATTGTTAAATTGTCGCGAATTATATCTAAATTTATAAACCCGGTGCTTTCCACATAGAATTAGTAATATTGTCATCCACTAATTTCAGTTGTACTTCATAAGCAAGTTGCCACTTTAGTTTTAGTGCATCATAAATTTTTTTATTTTCCATGTTTGGCAGATACTCTTTATCCCAAATCACTAGCTCTTTTGCAGCTTCCGTAAATGAGTTATATATCCCGGCACCCACACCTGCTGACATGGCGGCTCCTAAAGCTGTTGCTTCTGTGACTTTTGGAATCTTGATTTTACATCCTGTTACATCTGCCAATATCTGTGACCATAAAGCACCTTTGCTGGCACCTCCGGCAAATACAATGGCATCTATTTCAACGCCTGTGAACTCTTTTATTTTATCAAGATTTATACTCGAAACAATGGCGGCATTTTCCTGCAAACTTCTAAACATGGAAGCACGGTTGCAAACTTCCGGGTCAATGCTGAGATTTAAAAAGCTCGGAGCTGCGTGGTACCATTTTCCGTATTTCATGGAGTCCGAGAAAATCGGCATGATTCCATGAGAACCTACCGGGACCTTTGAAGCTTTTTCTTCTAAAATCGTATAAGTATCCACACCTTTTTCTTTTGCCTCAAGTTTTTCCATGTCGCAAAAAGCATCCCTGAACCATCTCATGACCAAACCGCTGAAAAATGTGATTCCCTCAGCCTGAGAAAGTTCGGCCACTACATGTGGATTTACTCGTATGCCCATATCTTTAGGCGGTAGAGTTTGGCTAGGAATGTTTACAACCTGCTGCCAAAAAGAACCGCCCAAAACTGCAACATCTCCGGCTTCAACAACACCTAAACCTGCGGAGCCAAGCTGAACATCGCCACCGCCTGTCACTACTTTTGTATTTGTTGAAAGTCCGGTTTCAGCAAAGGCTTTTTGGGTGATATTTCCTATAAAAGTTCCCACTTCATAACATGGAGGGAAAATATCATCTTTAATTCCCACTTTTGTAGCCATATCATTTTGCCAGTCACGATTGTTTAAAGAGAAGATTCCGGTTGTTCCGCCGTTGCTTGGGTCTGTTGCTATCACTCCGCAGAGTTTGGCTAAAATCCAATCTCCAATCATGGAGATATTTGCAACTTTTGCATATACATCGGGCTTGTTGTTTTTTAGCCACATGATTCTAGGAAGCGCGCCTAAGGCAAATGTCTGCCCCGAGAGCTGATAAAATTCCTCTTCAATCCCTACAAAATTTTCTTTGAGATATTTTACTTCTTTACTTGCTCTAGCGTCAACATTTGCAACTGCCCAGAGCTCTTTGCCCTCTTTGTCATAAAGAACAATCCCCTCACGCATACTTGTAGCACTTAAAGCGACTACATCTTCGCCGTTAAGTCCTGCACGCTCAAGAGACTCTTTTATACACTCACATGTAAGAGCCCAGTTTTTCTCAAAATCAAAGCTCATACTGTTAGCTACACCCTCTTCTTCTAAGTGAGTCCACTCTTTTTGAGCTACACTTACCTGATTGCCTTTAGTGTCAAAAATCACAGCTCGAATACTTCCGGTGCCTGCGTCTATTGCCATTAAATATTTCATTCTGAATCCTTCAACTTCACTTGTTCCAGTTCCCAGTATTCCATCTCGAAACTATCTTTTAAACTTATACTTTTGTATCCGCCCAGTTTGTCAGCTCTTAGAACTGCCATCATGGTGTGTTCAACTATATTGTTTACAATCTCTGCTTCTTTTTCATTTTTTCCGCATGATAAAACGCCATAATCTTTCACAACAATATAATTTGGTGCCGGATTTAAACATATTTCATCTTTTGCAAATGTGTCAAAATAGCCTTTATACTCTTTGATATAGTTTTCAATTGCTTTTTCAATATGTTCACTTTTTATGATGAGAGGAACTCTTTTTGTTCTGATTATGTGTTCCGGAGTTAAGACTCCCCTCGTAGCAAAATCCGATAATTTCTTTTGTGAAGCATACATTTTTGCCAAATCACTTCTGTTTTCTTTAAAAACAACTTCATACCCTTTTTCTATTGAGAGCAATTCTTGAAGTTTTTCTATCAACTCTTGGAGCGAATCAAACATCACCAATGGCATTGGAGGCATCGGCGGCATTGGAGGAAAAGAAGGCATCTCTGGCATCTCCGGTATTTCCGGAAAAGATGGGGCTTCAGGCATTGGAGGAAATAGAGAGTTTTTATTAACTTTGATTTGCTTTTTCTTCGATACTTTTTCTTTTACAAATTTAACGTTTTCACTCAAAAATTCCTCAGCTAAAGTTACAGCTGCAATCATCTTATCATACGATTTTTTTACATCATTATCAAAAGTAAAAATTCCATGATTATGTAAAATAATCCCCTCACATGTAGACCAGTCTAAATCTTTGCTCATTTCATAAATTTTCTGAGCCATAATAAATCCCGGCATGACATAAGGAACTATTAAAAAATTTGGAAAAACTTTTTTTATATTTTCTATTCCGCTTTTGCTATTTGAGATAGTTACAACAGCATCAGCATGTGTGTGGTCTACAAATTTAAAAGGAATAAGTGCATGCAAGATTGCTTCAACTGAAGGATTTGGAGCAGATTTATCTGTCATGGCATCTTTTTGTCCCTTTACCATATCACTGTCACTTAAGCTTTCAAGTTTAGCCATCTCTAAAAGTGCGTCAAGTTTTACGGGCGCGAATCCTTCTTCTTTTATGGAAACTAAATCCCAGCCGCTTCCTTTAACAAAAAGTATATTTTCTCCATCAATCACTGTTTTTACAGAAGTGTTTCCACCGCCATGTAAAACCAATGCATCATTTCTTCCGAGTAAATTTGATGTGTAAACTCTTAGCTCTAAATCACTCTTAAAGTTACTTATCTCTTCATCTGTCCATAAATTTTTCAAACTGCTTTTACCTTTTAAATAATCCTGTCACTTCCACCATCAATAGCCACTTGCGAGCCTGTTGTTTTTGCAAATGCTTTGCCTGCCATTGCGCACACAAGTTCTGCTACATTATCTGACTTGATTTCAGTTTTTAGTACATTGTTTGTTTTATATTCATGGACGCTCATCCCATAGTGTTTAGCTCTTGCACTTAAAACTTCATCAGTCCAGATGGCAGTATCAAACACTGCATGTGGATGCAAAGTATTTACACGCACTCCGAATTCACCGAGTTCTAAAGCTGCAATACGGGCAAGTTGGGTCTGTCCCGCTTTTGCCACAGAGTAAGCTGCCGCACCTTTTCCTGGGGCTGGAAAGTTTTTAGAAGCGACCATAATTATTGCAGGGTCAATTCCCAGCTTTAAAAACGGTGCCGTAGATTTTATAAGTTTTTGATGCGCGGTAAGATTGATATTTAAACTTTTTTGCCAGTTGTCATCACTGAGTTCATCAAGATTCTCGCTTGGTGTAAATATACCGGCATTGCTTACAACGATGTCAATTCCGCCAAAGTTTTTAATACATTTTGCAACTGCACTGTTTATCTCATCACTGGAAGTCAAATCACATTTTATACCGACAGCATCTGCTTTGTTAAACAAAGTCTCAACAGCAGGATTGATATCAAGGGCAACAACTGCGGCACCTCTTGAGTTTAACATCTTTGCAATTGCCAGCCCTATTCCGCTTGCAGCACCTGTTATGAGTGCAACTTTACCGCTAAATTCCGGTGCACTTGCACTTTTTTTCAGTTTTGCCTGCTCCAACGACCAATACTCAACTTCAAAAATATTTGCAGCACTTAAAGCTTTATAACCGCCAAGTTTTTGAGCTTTTAAAATCGCCTCAAAAGTGTGGTCGTTTATATCTTTTATAATATTTGCCTCTTTAGCATTTGAACCGAACGAGAGAGTTCCCTGACCTTTTAATATAGCAAAATTCGGCGCAGGGTTTAAAAGAGTCTCTGTAGTTTTATTATCTAAAAAATACTGCTCATAATCTTTTATATACTCCGCCAAATCTGCTTTAAAATCAGTTGTTAAAATCGCAGGAATTCTTTTTGTTCTGATTACATGGTCAGGGGTTAAAGGACCTTGTGTTGCAATTTTTTCTATATTTTGTTTAGAAAAGTATATAGCTTCATTGCTGTCATTTAAAATGGAAATTGTCGCACTCCCTTTTAAAGTTGATATCTCTTTTCTGATTTTTGCCAACTCTAAAAGTTCTATATTTGATGAAGCTTCTTCTATCTCTAAAACAGCACCTTTTACCTCAAGGAACTTTTCCGCTTTGTCAACTAACTCTATTGTTTTTTCATACGATTTTTTTGCATCATCGTTAAATGTAAAAAGCCCGTGGTTCATCAGAACCATCCCCTCTAACTCATCCCAATTGACATCTCTTGTCATGTCATAAATAAGTTTTGCAAGAACAAACCCCGGCATGATGTAAGGGATAATAAGAACTTTATTACCGTAAAGCTCTTTTATTTTATCTTCGCCACCTTGGGTATTTGTAATGATTACAACTGCATCAGTGTGAGTATGGTCAACATATTTAAAAGGGATAATCGCATGTAGGATTGCTTCGACAGAAGGATTTGGCGCAGATGGATTCGTCATAGCGAGTCTTTGGTACTTTACCATATCAGTATCGTTCAGCTCTTTTAACTCTGCCATTTTTAGCAGCATATCCATCTTAACCGGAGCAAAACCCTCAGCTTCAATAGTCGCTAAATCCCAGCCGCTCCCTTTGACATATAAAATATCTTCAGTCTCTCCAAAAAGGTTTGTAGCGGTAGATTTTACAGAAGTATTTCCGCCGCCATGCAAAACCAAAGATGCATCTCTGCCTAACAGTCTTGAGGTATAAACTCTTAAATCTAAATCTGTTTTGTAATTCGTTGCTTCTTTATCATCATATAAACTTTTCAAAATCTTATCCTCTAAATTTTTTTTCTATTGTCTCTAAGTCCGCTTTACAAACGCCCTTGTCTGTAATAAGTCCTGTAATCAATCTCGCAGGTGTTACATCAAATCCATAATTAATGGCAGGTGAATCTTTTGGAGTAATTAGTACTTCTCTAACTATTCCATCCGAATCTACTCCACGCATGTATTTAACTTCATCTTCACTTCTAAGCTCAATTGGAATCTCTTTTACACCGTCTTTTATCTCAAAGTCAAAAGTAGAGACTGGAATTGCTACATAAAACGGTATATTATTATCATAGGCTGCGAGTGCTTTGAGATATGTTCCTATTTTGTTTGCCACATCGCCGTTTGCACTGACTCTGTCTGCTCCGGTTATGACCATATCTACCATATCATGCTGCATAAGATGTCCGCCGGTATTGTCAGCGATGATTGTGTGATTGATTCCACTTTGGGTGAGTTCCCATGCAGTGAGAGATGCACCTTGGTTTCTGGGTCTTGTCTCATCCACCCAGACATGAACATCAATCCCTCTTTTTTTTGCCTCATAGATAGGTGCCAAAGCAGTTCCCTCATCTATGACTGCAAGCCAGCCGGCATTGCAATGAGTAAGGATGTTAATACGAGTCTTATTTTTTTGTTTTAAAATATCTTCTATAATATCACAACCGTATCTTGCGATATTTTGGCTCTCTTTAGCCTCTTCGTCATTCAAATCAATCGCATATTTTTTAGAATCTTCTATTAAATTATTTGAGCTTTTTAAAAGCTCCATCATCTTATCAACTGCCCACATGAGGTTTACGGCTGTTGGACGAGACTCTCTTATAAGCTTAGCTTTTTGTTTTAATTGTTCATAATCGGATTCTATTTCCATGCACGCTGTATATATCCCAAATGCTGCCACACTTCCTATAACACCAGCCCCGCGTACAGTCATATCTTTTATCGCAGATACTATTTCTTCCGTGGTTTTTAAAACTTTTGTTTCATAAGAAAACGGCAGTTTTGTCTGGTCTATCACCTCTAAAAAATTATCATGATTTAACCATAAAGCTTTATATTTACCTTGCACTTTTTATAATCTCCAATATCTCATCAGCATTCTCTATTTTCTCATGCTTTAAAACAAATTCTCTTGCAATTTTAAGAGCCAGTGCTTCAGCCTTTGCTCTTAAAGTTTTATCTTTTATCCCTCTTATCTCTTCTACGCCTGCGACACCGTAAACTCTTCGTGCCATCTTGCAGCCCGCATATCCGACACTATCTCTTAAAATATTTTTTATAAATTTATTTTTGTAATTTTGCAGTGTAATATCATCCAAATACCCATCTACTAAAAGTCCTGAATTATGAGTTTTTTGCCAAAAATTTAAAAATTTCTCACTGAACTTCTCTAAAAATTCTTTAATAATTTTCAAAAGCCACTCTTGATACATTTCATCATGGGTAACTATAGAGTGATGAATATAATTATTAACTAAGTTGGCTAAAAGTGCTCCGACATCAAAACCAAAAGGACCGACAAATGCAAATTCAGGATCAATCACATAAGTTTCATTCTCATTAATCATAATGGAACCCGTATGCAAATCACCATGTAAAAGAGCATCATTCTGTGTCATAAACTTATATTTCAGCTCTAAAACCTTCTCTTTAAACTCCATATCCGAAAAAAGTTTTTTTGCATCTGGATTATCTTTTACATTTTCATTATCGTTTGTTTCATGTTCCATAAAAGGAAAACTGAAAACCAAGTCTTCCGTTAATTTGCATAATTCTGTGTTGCCGTTAAACTTATCTATCAATTCTCTTTTTTCACTGCTGCTAAGAGAAAGGGAAGAGGTATAAAAAAGCATCGCTGCCATGTAGGTTGAGATGTGTTCGCTGAAGTTTTCATAGATGACTCTATTAATAAGACCTTTTCTCATAATGATATGATTATCTAAAAATTCCATAACAACAAGACTCATATCTTCACTTGCATAGTACACAACAGGTATGAAATTTGGAAATATACTGTAAAACTTTTGCAGAGCTCTTATCTCATAGGTCATTCTCTCTCTTCCAAGGGGAAATTCTTCTCCTACACATCTGAGGTAAGGCACTGCCTGTTTGAGAATAAGAGCTTTTTTGGGATTTTTAATAGAGCTAATTTTATAGACATAGTTTAAATTGCCATCCCCAATCTCAACCGCTGACAAATCATCTCCGCCGAAATAATCCATCACTTTTTTAATATCTTTTAGATAATTTAAAACACTCTCTCTATTTAACTCTTTATACTCCATTGCACTTCCTATAGATATATAACTATTTTAATTCTTTAAACATTTCCAAACTATCGAGTTTTTCCCATGGGTAATCACTTTGTCCAACCTGTCCGCGGGCTGCTACGTCTGCATAGAGAAAAGTTTCAGCACTTGGTTTATCCAGTCCGAATTTCTTAGTAATCCAATTTGGAGTCAATGAAAAGTTCTCACCCACAAATGTTGAGAGTTTATCATCGTCCATGCCGGGTATTACTGTTCCATAAGTATCTACTGATACTGAAGTTGGTTTAGCTACACCAATCGCATACGAAAGCTGAACTGAACATTTTTTTGCTAAACCTGCAGCTACAATATGTTTCGCAACCCATCTAGCGGCATATAAACCACTTCTATCTACTTTTGTATAATCTTTACTAGACTGTGCTCCACCGCCAATGGGTGCGTATCCGCCAAAACTGTCAACAATCAATTTTCTACCTGTTAAACCGCTGTCATGTAAAGGACTGTGACTTACATATCTGCCGGTAGGGTTTAAATGAATGATTGTTTTCTTAGGGTCATATAGATCAGTTGGCAGTCCAGCATCATCAATGATGCCTTGGAGAAGTTCTCTTACCTCTTTTATATCCATATTTTCATTAGATGGAGCAGACACAACTATAGTGTGGATAGACTGAGGTTCACAGTTTTCAAAATTTTCTTTCGTGCCATAATCAAGTGTAACCTGAGTCTTAATATCAACCCCAAGTTTATGATTGTGCTTAAGTGCATAGTGATACACTTTATCACAGAGAACTCTGGCATATGTTATAGCAGCAGGCATATAATCAGCTGTCTCATTCGAAGCATAACCAAACATGATTCCCTGATCACCTGCACCAGTTTCACCATCTTCTTGATCAACGCCCTGATTTATATCAGGTGATTGTTGATTTAAAAGCACTTGGACTTTAACTTCATCAGGATATAAACATTGCTCTTTAGTAAAAGCACTTTTACCGTCATATCCTATGCCAATTAAAGCATCTTTAACGATTTCTTCATAATCTTTATCACTAAGATTTGCTTTAGATGTTACTTCACCACCGATTATTACATGCTTACCGGCTACAAACACTTCAGATGCAACTCTCGACTTAGAATCTGCGATTATTAATCTGTCAACTATACTGTCTGCAATTATATCTGCACATTTATCCGGATGTCCCGGGCTTACTACTTCACTTGTAAATAAATACATATATTTCCTTGAATTATTATCAGATTATATAAATAACCTAGTTTGAGAAGTACTTTATCAATACTTCTCTCATTTCATTTTAAAAGATATCACTCAAAAGAGCTTAACCTAAAACTTCTAGTTCATCACTATATTTTTCTAAACAGTATGGTTCATAACTTGATTTGTAAACTTCATAATGAGCTGACGCTTTATGCCCGTCAAGGGCAGATTCATCTCTCCAACTCTCATATGCCATAAATTTTTCAGGCTTGTTTTTATATTGAAATATTTCATAAAATATACAGCCGTCTTCTGCTTTACTTGGGTTTACCATGGCAGTTAAAAGCTTTTTCATCATTTGTATACCATCTGGTTTTGCTATAAAAGTTACTCTTTTTGTAATTGTCATTTTTTTCTCTCTGTAAAGATTTCAGGGAGATTATATCAAATTAATTCTCTTACACTATAATATTAGAAAATATTTTAGGACTTTAAAGTTGGATTTATTATTACAGATAGAAGATATTATAGAAAAAAATGGAACAGATTTTGAACTATCCAAACTGTTTAAGCAATTTATAAAAGAGTATAAAGAATCACTTCCGGAACTTTTTAAAGAGCATCAGGGTAAAGATTTTTTAGTTAAACATACTAGAAAACTTGATTCTATAATATCTTTGATGTATAAGACTATTCTTCGCAGAATGTTTGGAAACTACCTCCCCATGAGAGGTTCAATCCCCATCGCTATCATTGCTCTTGGAAGTTACGGAAGAGAGCAGTTGTGTGTTCACAGCGATATAGACTTGCTTATAGTTTACGAAGATGTCGCCGGTTATAACACACAGCTTATCATTGAAAAACTTTTTTATTTGGCTCTTGATTCTGGGCTCAAACTCGGACATCGTGTTCATGATACAAACGACCTTTTTAAAGCAGCCGGAGAAGATATAACCATACGAACATCCTTGATGGAGTCAAGGTTTATAACCGGCTCCACTTTTACATGGCATGCAACCGGCAAAGAGCTCAATAAAATCCGCCTTTACAATCAAAAAGAGTTTATTCTGGCTAAAGTCCAAGAAGCTCAGATTAGAAGAAAAAAATATCCCACTTCCATGCAGCCAAACATCAAAGAGAGTGTCGGAGGTCTTCGTGACGCGCAACTCATTACATGGGTAGCGCAAACCATATACGGGGTTGCAAATCTCAAAGATTTGAGTCAGGTTTTATTTAAGGATGAGGAGTATAAAGATTATCGTATAGCACTGGAACTTCTTTTTCGTGTCAGAAGTGCTCTGCACCTTATCAGCGGTAAACAGGAGGACAGACTTTTACTGGAGTACATGCCCGAAGTAAACCATATGCTTGGATTTAGTGATGAGCGTAAAATGGTTTCTAAAGTTTTAGAAGCACAGTGGCGCATAAGCAATTTCACTCAAATCTTTGTAAAAAAAATGGTAAGGCCTTTTTTAGTTGACATGAGCAATATCGGTAAGTTTAAAAAGCAGCGCTTAGGTAAGGGAATCTATGAAAATGACTCAAGGATATTGGCTTCATTTAACTTAAAAATACAGCCTATCAACCATCTGCTTGAGCTTTTAGTTTGGCTTCCGGATAAAGATTATAACTTCGATGCCGGTTTTTTAAATCAGCTTACATACGCAAATATATCTCATCCATTGACTAAAAAAACATATTCCCTTTTAAAAGAACTTTTAAAAAAACAAAATATGTACTGTTTTTTACAACTTTTTTACGATGCCGGAATACTTCATAAGTTATTTCCAAACTTTCGAAAAGTTCTTCATCTGCCGCAGTTTGACGGTTATCACACTTACCCTGTTGATATTCACTCCATCAAATGTGTTCAAGCGCTTGAAAATATTAAAGAGCCATTTATCCAAAATCTATATGATGAATTCAGTGCTGATGAAAAACTTCTTTTGAAAGTAGTTGTACTTTTTCATGACACAGGCAAAGGGCGCACTCAAGACCATAGTGAGGTTGGAGCGAAACTGATAGTTCCTTTTGCAAGAAGGATAGAGCTAAAAGAAGAGCTTTTAAACAGAGCAGTCACCTTAATAAAACATCATGTTCTTATGAGCAGTGTTGCATTTAAAGAAAATATACACAACGAAAAAACCCTTTATAAATTTATGTCAAATATAGGGGATTCTAAAAACTTACAACTTTTATATGTTCTTACTTACGCAGATGTAAATGGTGTCGGTGGAAATGTATTTAACTCATTTAACTCTAAACTTTTGCGAGATTTATATGTAAGTGCTCTTGAAGTGTCACAAAACAGCAGTAGAATCACAGATGCAAAAAAAAGAATAATCATAGAAAAAAGAGTTCAAAACTATGAAGAGTTCAAAACCCTGCCTAAACTTTTACAAACAAAACTCCTAAGAGTAGAATCAAATCTATTTTTCTTTAAACACACACCGCTTGACATGATAAACATTGCAAAAACAGCACAAGAAACTAAAGAATATAGATATACCCTTAAGGCATCGGCATCACTTAGTATTGAGATTTATAGAAGAATTCCATTAAATATTGGTTATTTGTTGGCTACTCTTAGCCATTTGGACGTTGGTTCTATGGAAATCTTTACACTTTTTGATGATTTGAAATATTTTAAGATAGACTTTATTAAAAGTGCGGATGGAAATGAACTTGTAGATATAGAAAATATCATACAAAATGCTTTTGATATGAGCCGACATGTGGAGATAAAAAATGTACATATCACAAAAGAGCAGATCAATATTGACTGTGAGCATTCGTTAACACATGCTGAGCTTAGCGTAAATACAACAAATCAAAGAGGTCTTTTAGCTTATATCATGAACAGTTTTGAAGAGTTAAATATAAATATTGTTACAGCCAAAATCCATAGTACAAAAAACAGGGTCAGAGACACCTTTTTAATGGGAAAACAAAACGATATATGCAATAATATCGATAAAATTTATGAACTACTAACAAAATAAAATTTCAAAGGCTAATACATGTGCGGAATCGTTGGATACCTGGGGAAAAAAAATACTAAAGAAATTTTACTAGACGGACTCAAAGAGTTGGAATATCGCGGTTATGATTCTGCCGGTATTGCCGTTCTTCAAGACAATCAATTTGACAGCTTTAAAGCTGTTGGCAAACTTGTCAACCTGGAAGAAAAAACAAAAGATTTTGTTACTGAGAATTTTGCTGTAGGTATCGGTCATACCCGCTGGGCAACCCATGGAAAACCTACCGAGCTCAATGCACATCCACATTTGGGAGACAGCTCTTATGTTGTGCATAACGGTATCATTGAAAATTATGCCACATTAAAAAAAGAGTTAATGGATGATGGTGTCAGGTTTTTGAGCCAAACAGATACGGAAGTTATTGTCCATCAATTTGAAAAAAATTTAAAGTCTGCAGAAAATGCTTTTGAAGCTTTTGCCAAAACAATACATGAACTAAAAGGTGCCTATGCCATCTTGCTTGTCACAAAATCAGAAGATAAAACAATATTTTTCGCAAAACACGGTTCTCCTATGCTTGTTGGCATAAATGGTGAAAACAAGGTGAGCTCCCCAGAGCGAGAAGGTAGCCTGGGCTATGAAAAATATTTTGCATCTTCTGATGCACCGCTTATCGGTCATTGCAGTGATGTTAATTATTTCGAAGATGGTGATTACGGCTATGTAACTGCTGATGAACTTGCTATTTTTTCCAAAAATGGAGATAAGAAAAAGCCAAATTTCTCCAAACTCTCCACCAATAAACTCTCTGCTCAAAAAGATGGGTATAGATTTTTCATGGAAAAAGAGATTTATGAGCAAAGTACAGTCATTGCTGATACTTTGATGGGAAGAGTCGGTGATGATGAGATTCTTTTTGATGAGATAGATTCATCCCTTTTTGATGGGATTCATGAGATAAAACTCTCCGCTTGCGGAACTTCTTACCACTCAGCTCTAAGTGCTTCGTATCTTTTTGAGCGATATTCAAAAATAAAAACCTCTGTTGAAGTGGCAAGTGAATTCAGATACCGTTCACCTGTCATGACCAAAGACACACTTTTTGTAGTAATTTCACAAAGCGGTGAAACTGCAGATACGCTTGAAACTTTAAAAATGGCAAAAGAAGCTGGGCTTAAAACTCTTGTAATCTGTAATGTTGACAATTCCTCTATGGTTCGTTTAGCAGATGCAACTATTTTAACCCGTGCCGGAATAGAAAAAGGGGTGGCATCAACAAAAGCATTTGCAACCCAAGTTGCAGTATTTTGGATGATGAGTCTGTATCTTGCAAAACTAAGAAATTCTCTTGAAGCCAATGAGATAGCCAGACAAGTTTCCCTTTTAAGAGAAATACCAACATCTGTAAAAGTAACAGACGCTATGCATGAAAAAATAAAAAGATTGTCTAAAAGGTATCTTCATGGGCATGGGTTTTTCTTTATAGGTCGAGATATATTCTATCCTCTTGCGTTAGAGGGTGCATTAAAACTCAAAGAGATCTCTTATCTTCATGCAGAGGGTTATCCAAGCGGCGAAATGAAGCATGGCCCAATCGCTCTGGCTGACCCTGAACTTTTTACAATCGCCCTGCTTCCCCAGCATCTTTTGTATGAAAAAGCAAAAAGTAATGTTGAAGAATTAAGCGCAAGAGATTCTACTATCTGTGCAATCAGTCCAATAGAGTTTGATAAAGCAGATGATTTCATCCAAACTACTGTATGTAAGGACTACATGTTAGAGTTTTTTGAGATGATGGTTGTAGTTCAACTTTTCTCACTAGAGATTTCTGTTCGACTTGGCAATGATGTAGACATGCCAAGAAATCTGGCAAAAAGCGTAACCGTAGAATAACTTTTTTTAATTTCACTTTAAATTAATTTTTTATTAGCTAATATTATTAATTAATTTTATTAAAAGTGAAATAACATGGAATCAAAATCAAAACTGCTCATAATTGTTGCGTTAATGCTCTTTGGCTTAACGGTAGCAACCACTATAAATGTTGCATTAAATTTTAAGAGTTACAGTATAAAGAGTGCTATAGATAAAGCAAATGCGACGGCAAGCATAGTAAAAGATGCTTTGACAGCCCATATGCTCAATGGTACCATGGACAAACGAGGCTACTTTTTAAATCAAATCACAAAAGCTGAAAATATTAATAAAATCTGGATTGCTCGTTCTGAGCATGTTATAAAACAATATGGAGCAGGATTTCCAAGCGAATCGATAAGAGACAGTATTGACAAAGAAGTTTTAAGTACTGGCAAAAGTATCGAAAAAATAGCTGAAAGTCTAGAATATGGCATTTTAAGAATAACTATTCCATATAAGGCATCCACTGAAGATTCTTCCATAAACTGTATGCAATGCCATGATGTTCAAGCTGGAGATACTCTTGGAATAATCAGTATGGAGTTTGATATCAGAGATGTAAGATATGATGGCATATTTACTATAGCTAAAATATTTGGCATAAACATACTATTTTTAATCTTGGCTCTTTTATTGATAAATCATTTTGTTACTCCTTATACAAAAATGTTCTCAGATATGCAAACAGGTATAAAAAAAGCATATCGAGGTGATTTTACTCATAAATTTTACACTTCTATGGCAGGTGATGCGCAGGCTATTGTCCAACAATTAAACACACTCTTTTCTAAGATTCAAGATACCTTTGGTGATATACGCTACAGCCTCTCTACATTTATTCCAGGAGGGGATGGTGACTGTTCGTCTGACCCACTTTTAGAAGCAAATATAATAATAAATGAACTCTCTGATATCTATAAATTTAAAAAGACTATAGAGTTAGATGATTCAAAAGATATGGTTTATACAAGATTTATAGATATTTTAAAACTAAAATACAATATACAACATATGGCATTTTACGAGGTATACAGCACAAAGCAGACAAGAGAGCTTATCTATATTTCACAGGGGCAGAGTATTTGTTTAAGCCAAACGGATAAAGATGCTTCAAGATGCAGAGCGTATAGAACAAGCAATGATGTTATCTCAACCGAGTTTCATGATTTATGTCGATCTTGCGAATCAGGTGAATTAGACTATGTTTGTTTACCTTTTACGATAAACAGTGATGTATCTATAGTTCTGTCTATAACGGCTAAAACAGATAAAGAAATGAATCATATAAAATCTTCAATTGTAAGTATAGAGAATTACTTAGAGGCTGCTAAACCTGTTTTAGAGAGTAAAATTTTAATGGAAAAACTTCGTGACACTTCGCTTAGAGATGGAATGACCGGTTTGTATAACAGAAGATTTTTGGAAAATGTGATAGATAAGATTATGAGTCAGGCAGAGCGATCAAAAGACAACTATCATGTATTGATGCTCGATATAGATTTCTTTAAAATGGTAAATGATTCTTATGGACATGATATTGGGGATAAGGTGATAGTTGCACTTTCAAAAGTTCTTAAGGGCAGTATCCGTGAGTCAGACTTAGCTATCAGATATGGCGGCGAAGAATTTCTAATCATGCTTCATAATGCTACAGATGAGGCAGCACTGAAAATCGCACAAAAGATAAACTCTGACTTTGCAGCTTTAACATTTAATGTAGGAAGTAATGAAAGTATGCAAAAAACCCTAAGTATAGGTATAGCTAAATTTCCTGTTGATGGTGACACTATATGGAAATGTATCAAATATGCAGATACAGCCTTGTATATTGCAAAAGATACCGGAAGAAATAAAATAGTAGAATTTAAACCTGAAATGTTTACAAGTGAAGAATTTTAGAAATATCCCTAGGAGTCATCTCCAACGCTAGAGCGTCGGAGAAAGAATAATGATTGTCACTTATTAGTGGCAACCACATCCGCCGCCACTGTCATGGCTGTGTTCTTGCTTTGGTTTTGGAGCAGCAGCTGTTGAACATGCGCTTACTCCTGGAGGTGTTGTAGGCTGAACTGCCTGATTATCAACTCCGCCGTTTGCATTTATCTCTTCTATATCTGCCCAAATTGATTCAGCAGCTTTCATGTAGCGTTTTGCACTCTCACTGCTTGGATTTACAAATGTTATTGGCTTACCTTCGTCACCGCCAACACGAATGCTTGACTCGATTGGGATTTCAGCGATTATTTTAGTATTAAACTCATCCGCCATCGGCTGAGATGTACCTTTACCAAAAATGTCATACTCAACACCTGTATCTGGAGCAATAAATCCGCTCATGTTTTCAATAATCCCGGCGATAGGAATATTTAACTTTCTAAACATATCTAAAGAACGACGTGAATCGTCAAGTGAAACACCCTGAGGAGTTGTAACAGTTAAACCCATAGTTACCGGTACACTTTGAGCTAAAGTAAGCTGAGCATCACCAGTTCCCGGAGGCATATCAATAACCAAAACATCAAGTTCAGACCATAAGATATCTCTTAAGAACTGCTCGATTGCTTTCATAATCATAGCTCCACGCCAAATGAGAGATTGACCCTCTTCCATAAGTGAACCCATTGACATAACTTCAATACCGTAAGCTTTAAGAGGAAGAACTTTATTTCCATTGACTTCCGGCTTAATGTCTGAGAGACCCATCATACGAGGAATATTCGGACCATAAATATCTGCATCAAGCAAACCGACTTTTTTGCCTTGTGCTGCAAGAGCAATAGCAATATTTACAGATGTAGTTGATTTACCAACGCCGCCTTTTCCTGAACTTACCATCAAAAAGTTTTTCACCTGTGGAGCAATATTTTTACCCTTAGATGAGCTTTCTCTTGGCATTACTGGAGCTTTTACGTTACATGTGATGTTGTCAGCACCCGCTCTCATAAGCTCCACTGTTGCATCATCTTTTATCTGCTTTGCAACTTCTGGAGCACTTGACGTAATCTCTACATTAAAACTTACATCATCACCATTTATAACTATATTATTTACAAATCCAAAAGTTACGATATCCTTAGTAAAACCCGGATATAAAACTTTTGAAAGTGCTGATTTTACAATTTCTTCTGTCATTAAAATTTCCTTCATTTATTTTTGGTACTTTACCATATTTAAATAGGACAAAAATTGTCCTATATTAATTAGCTTGATTTTTTAAGTTAAATTTAGCCTACTTTTCTAGCTTCTTCAGCTAATCTGGCATCTTCTGCAATTTGAGCGATCATCTCAGGGTTGTCCATAATACTTTGAGTTATTTTATACGAACAAAATTTTGGTCCACACATAGAACAAAACTCCGCTTCTTTAAATACATCCTGAGGAAGTGTTTCATCATGGTATTCTCTAGCTCTCTCTCCGTCAAGCGCAAGCTCAAACTGCTTTTCCCAATCAAAGCTGTAACGGGCATCACTCATCGCATCATCGATATCTCTCGCACCTTTACGGCCGCGAGCAATATCTGCAGCATGTGCAGCAATTTTATAGGCAATGATACCTTCACGTACATCATGTGCATTAGGTAAACCTAAATGCTCTTTTGGTGTTACATAACAAAGCATAGAAGCTCCATGCCATCCGCCGACAGCGGCACCGATAGCAGAAGATATATGATCATACCCAGCTGCTATATCTGTTACCAATGGACCCAAAATATAAAAAGGTGCCTCATGACAAAGTTCTCTTTGTATTTTCATGTTACGCTCAATTTGATTCAGAGGAACATGACCTGGACCCTCAATCATAACCTGAACATTTTTTTCCCAAGCTCTAAGAGTCAATTCTCCTAAAACTTTAAGTTCCCCAAGTTGTGCATCATCAGAAGCATCCGCTAAACAGCCTGGACGAAGAGAGTCGCCTAAAGATAATGAAACATCATATTTAGCACAAATATCCAAGATATCATCAAATGCTGTATAAAATGGGTTTTCTCTATGATAGTGCATCATCCATGCAGCCATAAGCGAACCGCCGCGACTTACAATACCCATCTTTCTTTTTGCAACTTTTGGCATGGTTGAAAGTAAAAAACCTGCATGTATTGTAAAATAGCTCACACCTTGCTGTGCCTGACGCTCTAAAACATCAAGCATAACTTCTATACTTAAATCTTCTATCTTATTTTTAACATCATGTAAAATCTGATAAATCGGCACTGTTCCGATAGGAATTTTTGAAGCTCCGATAACTGCTTTACGGATTTCATCCAAGTCACCGCCCGTTGAGAGATCCATGGCCGTATCAGCTTTGTAGTGCTGAGAAACTTCCATCTTTTCAACTTCGCCTTGAACATCAGACGCAATAGCAGATGAGCCGATATTTGCATTTATTTTACATTTTGAAGCAATACCGATAGCCATTGGTTCCAATGAAGTATGGTTAACATTCGCAGGAATAATCAATCTGCCGCGAGCGATTTCACTACGAACCAGCTCTGGGGATAGGTCTTCTATCTTTGCGACATATTCCATCTCTCCAGTAATTATCCCTTGTTTAGCGTAGTACATCTGCGTTCTAACAGGATCATTTTCACGCTCTTTTACCCATGAAGCTCTCATAGTTTCTCCTAAAATAATATATCTATGTAGTGGAAATATAATCAAATAAAGTTAAAGTAGCATTAATCTAAATTTTTGTCTTAATATTTTGGATTTATATTAGGCACTTTATCATTTTTAGCACTAAGACAAAGATAAAAAAAAGCTTACTATATGTATAATTTCGTAACACTTTACAAAATAGGAGTTTTATTGTCTAATTTAACGCTTATTTTACTTGCAGCTGGTAGCTCTAGTCGATTTGGACTTGATGTAAAAAAGCAGTGGCTTAGGATTGAGCACAAGCCTTTGTGGCAATTTGTAGCAGATAAACTTGAAAATACAAATCTTTTTCAAAAAATAATTATTGTTTCCGCAAGTGATGATATTGAATTTATGAAAAACTACTCAGATTTCACTTTTATATCCGGAGGAGACACAAGACAAGAGTCTTTAAAAAATGCTTTAAGAGAAGTTCAAAGTGAATTTGTACTGGTAAGTGATATTGCGAGAGCTTGCATAAGTCAAAATTTCCTGCAATCCATCATAGCAAAAAAAGGTGATAGTGACTGTATAGTCCCATATCTAAAGGTAAATGACACAGTTGTCTATGAAAACACCACTATAGATAGAGATAAAGTAAAAAGAGTTCAGACGCCTCAATTGTCCCGTACAGCTATTTTAAAAAATGCTCTTGGTACACAAGAGGAGTTTACAGATGAGAGCAGTGCAATTGTTGCTTATGGTGGCACAAGAGAATTTATTTTAGGTGAAGAGGATGCTCATAAAATTACTTTTTTAAAAGATTTAAAGAGTATTCCATGTCTTAGTGCTCCATCAAAAGACATGCTCAGCGGGACTGGTCTTGATGTCCATGCCTTTGATGATAAGGGCGACATGTATCTTGGCGGTGTAAAGATAGAATCGGATTTTGGTTTTAAAGCCCATAGCGATGGTGACGTTGCAATCCATGCTCTTATTGATGCTCTTTTAGGGGCTGCAGGCATGGGGGATATTGGCATGATGTTTCCAGACAATGATGATACTTATAAGGGGATAGATTCAAAAGAGTTACTAAAAAGAGTTGTGAAAAAGATTCATAACTTTGGTTTTGTAATTGTAAATATCGACTTGACAATTGCGGCTGAAAAACCTAAATTATCAAAATATAAAATGCAAATCAGACAAACACTGGCAGAAATTTTAAACTGCGAAAGCTCAAGAGTAAACATCAAGGCTACAACAACTGAGAAATTAGGTTTCATTGGCAGAGGCGAAGGTGTTGGGGTGATTGCAAATGCAAATTTAAAATATTTTGATTGGACACTAGAAAACTAAAAATAGTTTAGCTATATACAATAAATAACAAAGGTGAAGATTGAAAATATTAATTATAGAAGATGAAATCTATTTAGCACAGAGTATTGCTACTAAACTCAGTGAATTGGGACATATTTGTGAGATGTGTACTTCAACTAAAGATGCAATAAAAAGTACAAATTATGATGTTGTATTGCTCTCAACAAACATAAATGGTCAGGATTTCAATCCTGTCATAGAAACATTTAAAAAGTCCATTGTTATACTGATGGTTTCCTACATCAGCAATGACACTGTATCTAAGCCTTTAAGCGCTGGAGCAAAAGATTATATTTTAAAACCTTTCATGATTGAAGAATTAATCAGAAAAATAAATCATTACAGAGATTATGAAAAATTAAAAAAAAGAAATGAAGCTTATGAGAAATATTTGACACATACTTTCTCATCAGTAGAGAATAATTACAGAATAGATGATATTGAACTGCCTGTTTACATATCATCAAGTTACCAAAAATCTGCAGATGCATTTGCATTTGCATTTGCAAAAAGAAAAGATAAACCTATACAATTCGTTTCTCTAAAAAATCCAAAGGCTATGACTGAAATAGACTCATTTCCTCATAATTCTATAATATATATTATAGATTTTCAAATTCTGAAAAAATCAAATAAACAGGCTTTTTATGATTTGATAGCCAATAAGCAAGTCATCATCTCAAGCTGTGAACAGATAGATGATGTAGCATATCCGGTCATAGAGATAAAAACCGAAAACAATGTCTTTGACCAGGGAGAGATACTCCCAATAGAGGATTATGTAAAATTTATTGTCCTAAATTATCAAAATAAATTCCCAGATACTGAATTATCCAAAAAACTGGGCATTAGCCGCAAAAGTTTATGGGAAAAAAGAAAGAAATATGACCTCATCAAGAAAAAATAAAACTCTTTTCATTGACAAAGAGGCTGCCTCGGCGCTAGAGTTGGTAAAAGACGGTCTTTTATTTCCAGTCACAGGGTTAATGGGAGAGGCAAAGAGCAAAAAAGTTTACAGAACAGGTCGCATCGGTGATAAGAGTTTTCCTTTTCCTTTTATATTGGCACCATCAGGAACTAGAAATGAACAAGTTATCAGCTCGTTAAAAAAGGGCGAAGAGGTAACTATACTTTGTAATGATGAAGAATTTGCCACATTGATTGTGGATGAAACATTTCAAATAGATCCGACTGAGAGAACGAAACAAATATACGGAACAGACGATCCAGCGCATCCGGGAGTTATGGCAACTTTCAAAAGACTTGGTTCCTGGGCCATTAGCGGCGAATATGAAATTATAAATCATAAGCCAAGTAAAAACATACAACTCATCAATGAAACTAAAATAGCAATTGATGCCAAACATACCAGCTCACTATTTATGGCAGCAAACCCTCTACACCGTGCACATGAGCGTCTTATAAGACAGACACTCGATACAACTGATTTGCTTGTAATTTTTTTGCTTAAACCTTATGAAAGTGCAAACCTAAGTTATGAAATCAGAAAAGAAGCACTAGAGTTTTTCATAAACAACTTCTTACCAAAAAATCGTGTAATTATTGTTCCGCTTGAAAACAGCTATATTTTTGCCGGATTTAATGAAATCATGATTGACGCAATAGTTGCAAAAAATTATGGCTGCGACAGGTTAACCGTTGGCAGAAATCACGCAGGGCTAGGAATGTTTTATGATAGTAATTCAAACAAATCCATCATAGACAAAGTGGTAGGGATAGATATAGAGATACAAATAGCAAGTGAGTATGTTTACTGTGATAAATGCCGGACTCTTGTGAGTAAAAACACTTGTCCTCATGGTCAGCACCATCAAATATCTTATCATGCAAATTCTATATTAGAACTTCTTGAGATGGGTATTTTACCTCCGGCAGTTTTAATAAGAACAGAAATATCATCCTTTTTGCTCTCTAAAGTCTTGCCCGATAGATTTAAAAATCTAGAGAAACTTTATTATGAGATCATGCCTACAGGTGGACTTTTAGAAGAACACACTGAAAAAGATTTTTATCAAGACCTGATGAAACTTTATCAAACAACATCTTTAACTTAGGATTTCCAATGAACTGGTTTTTTATAACTTTAGGATACAGCGGCTTAAGCCCGAAAGCACCGGGAACAGCGGGAAGTATTGTTGCGCTTATACTTGGAATATTGATTCTGATATATTTCGGTGCACAAACTCTATTTCTTGCGACCATATTGATCTCAATCCTAGCCATAAAAGCTATCAACAAATATGAGCAAAAAACTGGAATACATGACGATAACAGAATTGTAATCGACGAGCTTGCCGGCATGTGGTTTGCCTTAAGCGTAGCACCTGCAATAAGTGTCAGTTTTACTGAGATGACTGATTTTCAAAATGGTTTTCTGATTCAAAGTCTTTTGTCATTTGTATTATTCAGATATTTTGATATTACAAAGCCGTCTATCATAGGACGCATTGACAGGGAAACAAAAGGTGGCATCGGCGTTATGGGCGATGATATCATCGCCGGTTTTGCAGCAGGAATATTGAGCGCTGTGATTTGGCAGGGGATTGTACAGATTCAAACTCTCATCTAGAGTTTGAATCTCTTGCGAAAAGTTAAATACTGAGTTTGTGATTATTTACAGTACTTGGAATTGAATTGCCGCTTGCCTGCATTTTCAAGGCTTGCGGGTATTTTTTGTAATGAGTTCTCACAACTTGCGCCAGTTTTTCTTTTGTATCCCCGTCAATAATCCCTTCGTCATTTATAACACTTACTAGATTTTTCACCAGTTCATTTTGAGGATTTACAACTTTTTCTGCCCATGACTGCAATAGTCTTTTATTAATATATGTTGGCAGAGAACCCATTATTCCTATATCATTTTGATTATGTATTAACAGTCCGGATGTTGTTCCTCTGTCAAGCGTTAAAACTTGAAACATGTAAAGAGTATGATAATCCAACTGCTGCTGCATCTCATCTACAGAAAATGATTTTCTTTTTTGAAAAGCATTGCTTATGATATCTATGTAGGTGTCTATAATTCCAGTTCCAAAATTATTGGCAAAGTTATAATCTTGTTCTTTGTCGGCTGTTTTATAGTTTTCGAGATAAAAATGAGAAACTCCCCTATCTCTTTTTAGAGCAGGAATATTAAAATATTTATCACCTTGAAGTGTTCCTTCTTCATAAGTATCGGCTGATAAATCTTTTAGTGCATTATTGAAAATCTTCTTATCATCCTCATTGACTATGCTTGGATTTAAATCCGCCATGACTCTCCAGTAGGAGTTATTATCTTTTAACTCCGTTAAACTGATATGAATATGAATAGATGCTACATGTGGATTTTTTGGATGAATTATAGTAGAAATAGCAGTGGCACTTTGCAGATTTTTCTCCGACATCTCATCATAATGAACTTGAGAGACATTGACACTCGCTGTGTTAAAAAGCTCAGAATCCCGAGATTCAAATCTGCTTCCGCCACCATGAATACCCTCATCTCTCAGCCAAGTCACTTCTTCAAATTTTTTATTTTCACCAATCTCAGCACTTAAATTGTCTAATTTATCGATAAATCTTTTTTGTAGATTTCTAACTAATTTATAAGCACTGACAGCATCTTGTGACGCGGACATAATCATTTTCATTTATTATTTACCTTTTTTTATCTTTAGAATCTCATCTCCGACTTGTCATATTCCAAATGACCTTTATTCTTAAAAAATTCATAAGCATTTAAAGAAAGTTCCCCCAGTAAATCATCATAAGAGATATACTCAGCACCCAACTCTTTAGCTCTATTTTTAAGAGCTGAGAACTCTGTCTTTTGCTTCATATCCAAATTAAGTCCTGCAAGTTTTGCAATCATATTCAAGTCAGAAAAATCAGAAAAGTTTAGCACAGCGTCAAATCCAGATAAATCAACACTCATTTGTGAAGCTAAACGGTTTATATCCGCATTCTCTACTTTCATCTCAGTTGTAAAGTTTAAGAGAGCTTCTAAATCATCGCTGAAATAGCTTATTTTAAAACTGTATCCATTTGACAAAAAGCTAAAAGCCTTGGCATGTGGAGTTGTACCGATGAGAGCTATATTTTTTACATCTTTAGTTTTTAAAAAATCGATTAATACTTTAATACTAAAGATATCACCGATAAGTTTTTCGCCATCTCTTACTAAAATATCACACATGCCTGATTTTAAAACGGACTTTGTTGATCCATCCAACAACTCCACAACTCTGCTTACATACTCATTTGAGATAATGGCACCATTAACATGTGATTTTTTCATATTTGAGAGTGTGAAGAAAAAATCATCCTCTCTGATATTCATCGGTATTGTCATGGCATCTTTATTGTTTGCTTTAAATAAACGGTTCATGGAAGCGCTAAAGCTGCTCTTCCCCGCTTCTTCACCTATAAAACCGTACAGCTTTGTGTGGTGAGATATTTCGTTTGCTTCGTTCATGTTATTTTATCTCCTCATTACATATCATCAGTTATACCCCAAAGTGCTCGGGCTTCTTCATCTTCTATTTTACATCTGTAGCAAAGTTTGTCATCTGAGTTTGTGCTAAAAACAGAGTTGCACTCATCACATCTTCTTACATTAAAAGTAATCAAATTTTGAACAGCAGGTTCAAAAAATTCTTTGATATTGTACGATGGAGACAAGGTCAAAGCATCCGGCTCACACACATCATGACAGATATGACACTTGATACACAAAAACGGATCAAAGTCAATTTTGGAGTTTCTCATATCAGAGGTGAGCGCACCGGTTGGACAGACTCTGTAACACATCTGACAAGCTGTACACAGTTCTTCATCCATCACTTTCTGGGACGTGAAATTTATCTCAGTTGCATCTATGATATGAAATTGTGAAGGTTTTTCAACTCTTTTGATTGCAGTGAAAAATATCTTTCTTTTATCAGGTATTCGTTTTTGTTTGAGCAGCGCTATATCTGCTTTTTGCAGAGTATGTTCTACCAATTCATCACTCGCTTTTTTAACTTCATTCTCAAAAGCATGCTTTGTTTTTGCAACAGTTTTTAAGCTGATAGAGCGCAAGAAATCTCTTCTGTCGCTCTTAACTTCCTCTTTGTTTTCATAACAGACATTTTCCAGTTTTAAAACGGCTTTATTTTCCATTGCTTCAAGAATATAAGAAGCTTCTTCATAGTTTTTAAGTATCTGAGGATGACATGTGTGAGCTATCTCACATGTAGAACAATATCCCATATCAAACACTACCTCTTTTTTCATAACACTTATTGAAATGATATTTTCAACACTCAAAGCTGCTATACATGGGACATTTTTTCTACAAGATATCAGGTTCTCCGCATCTTCTAAAAAGTCAAAAAAGAAGTTCGTAGAACTGAAATCATCAAGAGAAAGTGCTTCATTTGGACATACTGCATCACAAGCGCCGCAACCGACACATGCAGAGTAGTTGATTCTAGGAAGAGGATTATTTCCAACTACGATAGCCGCTGTAGGGCAAATAATCTCACACTTGTTACATTCACTGTCTTTAGATAACGAACGAACACACTTACTGGCATCTAACTGAATTAAAGACATTGTTTTTCCATAGTAAAATTCTTCATATTATTTTTTTATTTGATGATTTTAGCAAAAGACTCTTTAGATAACTTTGGTATCCAAGAGTTGCATTTCACTTTTAGGAATAAACTCATTTTCATGATAAACAGAGAGTGACGGAAAAGCAAATTCTAAATTGTTTTTTTCTAAAATTGCCATCATCTTATGCATAACATCCTCTTTTGTTTGGAGCCATTCTTCCCAATTTACAGACTTTGTAAAACAGTAGACTAAAATATTTATACTCGAACTCGAAAACTCATCAAGATATACAAGTAAAGTTTTTTTCACACCTAGCAAATCATCTTTGGAGACCAATTTTGCTCTGGATGAAGAGTAAGTGTACTGAGTGTTTTTTGTAGCAATCCCCGGATGCTTATCCAACATGGTACGAATCTCATTGACAGCATTTTTTATATCCTCAGATTTTGAATCATATTTCACACCTAAATTCATCTTGATTCTGCGACCCAAAGTTCTCTTATTCCAGTTTTTGACATCGTTATTTGCAAGGGTTGCATTTGGAATGGCTATAAGTGCATTGTCAAATGTTCTCAGTGTTGTGACTCTAAGCCCTATCTCAATAACTACACCCTCTTCTCCGTTTATTACAATCCAATCACCCTGGGAAAATACATCACTGAGTAAAATAGAGAGTGTTCCAAAAAAGTTTGACAAGCTGTCTTTTGCAGCCAAGGCAACTGCCAAACCGCCGATACCGAGTCCGGATAATACTGCCGTCAAGTCTATGCCTGCAGTATAGAGTATGAGCAGTAAACCGATGATGACGATAAGAACATTAATAACTTTCTTACCTACGTTAATCATCTCATTTTTTATTTTTCTGTTAAGTTGGTCTATTTCCTGTATTTTTATATCTGCGACCGCATTCAGGATTCTATAGAAATACCATACAAATAAAAAAGCGTATAAAACATTAAAATATATGCTTACACTTTCTATACTCATAAAATCATTATAAATATAAATGACAAATTCAACATTGATAAGCAAAATAACAAGAGAGAAAGGTTTTTTGGATTTTTCTAACACATCTGTTGAGTATTTTTCAAGAGAATCTATCTCAAAGAAATAATTTTTAGCCACAAAGTAAAGAGCTGCTCTGAAAAAATACAAAAAGAAGGACAAAGACAGGATAAAAAGTATCTTAATGATACTTAGATTGTATTTTTCCAGAATCGGATTGATTATTTTTCCGATTTTTGTATTATTCGTATAAATGACTGCACCTATAAGATGGTACTTTGAGTATTTATTGAGTCTGTACATTCTCTTTTCAAAACTGTATAAATGGCTTATCACATCTTTGTTTATATCGATTAAATCATAGAATTCTTGTATATTTGTTTTCAATGAAACGGGGGTTTTATCTGCGTTATTTTCTAAAAATTCTTTATAGTCAACATCAATATATTTTTTGTTTTCAAGTATATTGTTTGAAATCACTTTCTTTAATTTTTCTCTAAAGACTCCACTATCTGAGGTATCTAGAGCAACCAAAACTCCTCTTATCATCTCATGTTGATTAATGAGTATATTATAAGATTTCAGCTGTACTTCATCTCTCATAACGGCATACTTGTTTCCGGCACGCTTATTGATGCTTATCATTTTTTTGAGTGTAGCCATTTCAGAACTGTAGAGACTACTTTCTTCTAAATATTCCTGCTTATTACTCATAATATATTCTAAAGCCCCGACATAGCTGTGCTCTTGTTCTTGAATAAGAGTTTGCATGGCTTCTTTAGTTGTATTATCATCATTCATCTGATGGAGAAATTCCATCTGTTGTTGAATAAATGTACTGTACTCACTATTTGCCCGAAGTGTGAATCCAAGTAAAAATACAAATAGAATAAAAAACTTTTTCATCATCTTTGTTTTTAAATTCCCTCAGCTATCATAGCATCAGCAACTTTTTTAAACCCTGCGATATTAGCACCGTCTACATAGTTGCCTTCAACTCCATAGTCTTTTGCAGTCAATGCTACTCTTGTACAAATTTGCTGCATAGTCTCTTTTAATTTTCTATCGACCTCATCAAAAGTCCACTTAGCCATAGCCGCATTTTGGCTCATCTCAAACGAACTTACAACTACGCCACCGGCATTTGCCGCTTTTGCAGGAGCAAAACAAATTTTATGAGACAAGAGCAGATTAATTGCTTCGGGAGTTGATGGCATATTAGCACCCTCACTTACACTCACACATCCGTTTGATATCAAATTTTGAGCATCTATTTCTAGTAGTTCATTTTGAGTAGCGCATGGAAATGCCGCATAACATGGTATATCCCACACTGCATGTCCATTCTCAGGATACTCTGAAACTGGAATATATTTAGCATCAGAGTGAGTTTTCAAATACTCAGTAAGTGAAACTCTGCGTTCTAGTTTCAAATCTTTTAACAGTGCAACATCAACACCTCTTGAGTCATAAATTGTTCCGGCAGAATCGCTGCAACTTACAGTAATTGCTCCAATCTGCTGCAGTTTTTCTATAGCATGAAGTGCCACATTTCCAGATCCGCTCACAGTACAAATCTTCCCTTTGAGTGATTCTTTATTTTCCAGTTCCAGCATTTTTTCAGTGAAATAAACTACCCCGTAACCTGTAGCTTCCGGACGCATTAGTGAGCCGCCAAACATAAAAGGCTTACCCGTTAAAACACCCTCATAAGATGACGTTATCTTTTTGTACTCTCCAAATAGAAAGCCTATTTCACGAGCACCGACTCCGATGTCTCCAGCAGGAATATCCATGCGGGGTCCAATATATTTATGAAGTTCCGTCATAAATGCCGAACAAAATTTCATGACTTCAAAGTCACTCTTTCCTTTAGGGTCAAAGTCACTCCCGCCTTTAGCTCCGCCAAGAGATAAACCGGTCAGTGAGTTTTTTAAAATCTGCTCAAATCCTAAGAACTTTAAAATACCCTCGTTTACCGAGGGATGGAAACGAAGTCCCCCTTTATACGGCCCAAGGGAATTGTTAAACTGAACTCTATATCCGGTGTTTACTTTAATGTTTTGATTATCATCAAACCAAGTTACTTTAAATTTCAAAATTCTATCAGGAACTACAAGACGCTCTAAAACTGCATTTTTTGTATATCTTTCATCAGACTCCAATAGCGGAGCTATAGAGTATATAACCTCTTCCATCGCTTGATAAAATACTTTATTTTCTTCACAGCCGCCTTTTTCAAACTTTTTGATTTCCATCTCTGCTATTGACATTGTGCTTCCTTAATTTTTTATTGCCGTCTTAATCATCATTCTTCTGAGGTATGCAATCTTACTTTGTAAAGGTAAATCTTTGGGACATACATCTTCACAGCCCAAAAGCGTCATACAGCCAAAGACTCCATCATCATCACCCACCAGTTCGTAATACTCTTCATCCGTTCTTTTATCTCTTGGGTCAAGATGATAACGAGCCACTTTATTGAGTCCGACTGCTCCTTTAAAATTTGGCCGCATTTGAATTGTTCCACATCCGGCTACACAACATCCGCATTCTACACAACGGTCGAGTTCATAGATTTCATCAGCTAAATCAGGGTCCATTCTTTCTTCTAATTTATCAACATTTAACTCTTGTTCTTGGTCATGTATCCAAGTCTCAAGATGCTCGTTGAGATAACGCATCCACTCCCCGGTATATATTGACAAATCTTTAATCAGTTTAAAAAGAGGAAGCGGTGCTAAAGAGATATTTTCATCAAGCTTTGAAGTCAGTGTTCTACATGCAAGCGTCGGACGACCGTTTACAAGCATAGAACAACTTCCGCAAATCCCTGCTCTGCACACAAAGTCAAACATGAGCGAGTTGTCATGATGTTCTCGTATCATATTTAAAACTATATAAAGAGTCATGCCATACGCTTCTTCAATCTCAAAAGTTTCCATATGAGGCAAAATTTTTGGCTCATTTGGATCAAAACGGAGAATATTTATTTTTAAAATTCTTCCTTTTACAATTTCACTCATACATTTTCTCCCAGTCTTTCATTTGTACCGCGATATTTTTTAGGCAGTTTTTTAAGATACGGCATCAGTGCATGTTGAATCTCAAAACGATTTGCACCTTCTGCTTGTAACTTTTCTGTTATAGCATCCACTTTCTCTTGTCTCACTTTAGTGTCAGGATGATGTTTTGTCAAATCTTTTCCATAACCTCGAAAACCAGGAGGTAACTCCATAGTATCTATTTCAATCTTTTCATAACTTACGCTCGGCATAGTTTGACCCTCATTTGGCCAAGATGTTATAGTTCTGTTTAGCCAGTTTTCATCGTCACGCTCAGGAAAGTCTTCTCGCGAGTGTGCGCCACGGCTCTCGGTTCTCAAAAGTGCTCCTAAAGCGACAGTGAGGGCTATTTTCAACATTTTTTGTGTTCTGTACGCATTTACTAAAGCCGGATTTGCTGCTCGGGATTTTGAACGGAACACTTCTATATTTTTACTTCTTTTATACAACTCTTCAAGCTCATCCACTGCTTCTTGTAAATCTTTGCCATTTCTGAAGATGCCCACTTTATCCATCATGATCTCTTCCATGCGACGGCGCAGCACATAAGCATCTTCACCATGTTTATTTGTCAGGAGTGTTTCTAGTTTATCTTTTTCTTTTTTTAATGCTATCTCTATTTTTGATGAATGGATATGGATAGAGCTGTCATATGAATCACAAAAATCACTTATATACTCAGCAACCAACATTCCTGAAACAACGGTTTCACTCACTGAATTTCCGCCAAGTCTGTTGAAACCGTGCAAATCCCAGCATGCTGCTTCTCCACATGAGTAAAGCCCTTTTAATGTTTGAGATTCTCCTGTATATTTGGTACGGATTCCACCCATAGAATAGTGCTGAGTCGGGCGAACCGGTATCCAATCAACCGCGGGGTCAATCCCCAAAAAGTTTTCACAAATCTCTTTAACTTCGCGAAGGTTTTTTTCAATATGAGCACGACCGAGGATGGTAATATCGAGCCAAAGATGATCTCCATAACGGGACTTTACACCCTTGCCTTTTCTTATATGTTCCGTCATTCTTCTGCTTACAACATCTCGAGAGGCTAATTCTTTTTTGTCAGGCTCATAATCAGGCATAAATCTGTATCCATCTTTGTCTAAAAGCAATCCGCCATCACCGCGGCAACCCTCAGTTGTTAAAATACCAACCGGAACTATAGCTGTAGGGTGAAACTGAATTGCTTCCATATTTCCCAAAGTTGCGATTCCAGTTTCAAGTGCAAGCGCCTGCCCTGTGCCCTGACAGATAATAGCATTTGTTGAAACACTGTAAATCCTTCCATATCCTCCGGTTGCAATCGTTGTAGCTTTTGAAATATAAGCTACCAACTCTCCCGTCATGAGGTTTCTGGCAACTGCTCCATAACATCGCCCTTCATCGGTAATAAGCGACATAGCTTCAAGTCTTTCATGAATCTCCACCTTATCCTGATGCGCTTTGTTGTCCATCGCATACAGCATGCTGTGTCCTGTTCCATCAGAGGTATAGCAGGTTCTCCATTTCTTTGTACCGCCAAAATCTCTGGCAGTTATAAGACCATGAGCTTCATCTTTTTCAGTAATTGTTACTTTTTGCGCATTTATAATCGCCGTTCTTGATCCTTTTTTTACCCTGCTCCAAGGAACTCCCCATGCAGCTAATTCCCGTATTGCTTTTGGAGCTGTATGAACAAACATCCTTGCAACTTTTTGGTCAGCGCCCCAGTCACTCCCCTTTATGGTGTCGGAAAAATGAACATCTTCGTTGTCACCCTCACCCATTTTTGAGTTTGCCAAAGATGCCTGCATTCCACCTTGAGCAGCCGCTGAATGTGAGCGTTTTGGTGGAACAAGTGTCAAGATTACAGCAGCATGCCCTCTTTGCTTCACTCCCGTTGCAACTCTTAAACCTGCAAGACCGCCGCCGATGATGAGAACATCCGTATAAATTATTTTCATTTATGCTCTCCAATTTTTATAGTTTCTGATTTGTATCTGACACCATCACTGAAATCATGTGTCACCCCTATGTATGTGTATTTTGCCAAGGAGGATAAGCCGATTACAATATATGCGACTATCATGGCTTTCATTAAAAATTTAAATCTGCCACGGGATACTTCAGTATTTTTACCCTCCATAAATCCCCACTTAAGAGCCAATCTATAAAGTCCTATAAAAGCATGTGAGATTACTGAGAGCAAAAGCATAAAATAAAGCGGCCCCATAAACTCGTCAACCACTCTGCTAGAGCTTGCAAACGGACCGATGTTCGATGGCTGGCTCATCATAATATATAAGTGAACAGAGCCAATAAAAAACATCATAAATCCCGTTATAACTTGAATCGCCCACAAAGAACTATCTTCATGTTTCATTCTCATTGTATGTTTTGTAATGGTTTTATACTGCTTGTAACTCGCCGGGAATTTCCTCATGGCAATGCCGGCGTGAACTATAAATATAACAAAAATAGCTGCAGCTAAAAAAGAGATGATTCCAGGATATCTCTCTCCAAAAAAGTAATATCCCTCAAACATCAGAGTGACTTTATACATCATCTCATTTGAGATAAGGATAGACGCTTCAAATAAAATATGACCCATGATAAACAGGGCTAGAACAAGCCCCGTTGCACTCTGAAGAAAATCTAATATAGCTGGCATCTTATCTATTTTTTTTCTCATTTATTCTCCAAAATTTCTTTTATTATAACATTTTATTATTACAACTAAATTATAAATTACTAAAAAATTGTTGCTAATCCAAACAAAAATCCAAGGGAGCCATACAATATCAATTTATTAAAATAAGGTCCCGCGAAGGAGTAGAACATATCTTCAAGCTCCTTTGGATGCATGTCTTGAATCTCTTTTGTTATGACCTTTTTAAAATCAATTGCTCCCATTAAATCCAGAATTTTTTTATCTATACTGTCAAATGCAGAATCAACTACAATCTCTAACATGTGATCTTTAAGCTTAAGATCTAAAATAGTGTTTATATTCTCAATAAACTCTTTAAAAAATGGAACCAGCACAACTCGAAGCTGTTCTTTGTCTTCTAAAATTTCTTTTAAAAATCTAGCTGTATCATCTTTAAAGACTTCTTTGTCGAGAAACTCTTTTTTTATAAATATCTGTATAAAATCATTTATAACTTTTCTCATACTGTCTTCAAATTTTTCAGATTTTTTTATTCTTTTTTCAAGATGTTCAAACTCTCTAAGCAAAAATTCTTTATCTATTTCTTTGAGTAAATCATTTACAGTTAGGCTTTCAAAGATACTCATGGCAATCTCATCTTTTGCCAGATGCTTCAGTGTTGATAAAATTTCAGGTTTACCAGAATCTACATTCTGTTTTAGCACTCCGATAATATTTTGGATATTCGGCTCAAATACATCGTAAAGTTCTGCTATATTTGTTATATTAAAAATTTGAAGTATTGTTTTTAGCTTCATGTTAAAAACAGTCTCCACAAAGATATCCATAGATTTTGCGAATGATGCTTCAAAATTCTCATTTGTTAAAACAGTTCTCATCAATTCATCAACTCTTTGTTGATTTATAACATCTTCGCTGTAACCGAAATCGCCAAGCTGTGTGCTTAAAACTTCTTGAACTATCTCATTTATCTGGTGTATTTTTTCTTCTAAAAATACCGGTACTTTTGTATCTATGATAATATTCATAGCTCTGGTAACATCTCTTTTTACAGCCCATCCCATGCCAAAAGGAACTTTTTGCATGATTTCAGCTTTGATAAGCGGTTTATTTTCCTGCAGAGCCGGGACTATAGTCTCATTGAGGATGAGCTGCAAATTGTTTTCTATGATTTTTGGCATCAGACCATTTATCATGTCAGAGAGTTTACTGTTTGCATTAAACTCCCCTTTTGTAAAAAAATTCAGCACTTCATTGATAGTCTCCTGTCCGTAAAAGAGTTCCAATAACGATGTGTTTACTTTTTTACTCAGTTTCTCTTTCACAGAAGCATCTATAGTATCTATAAGAGCTTTTGTAGTTATAAACTCTTCAAACTCATTTTCAAAACTTACAACCAACTCTTTTATTTTACTGCTATCAGCTAAAAGCTCTACAAACTCACTAAATGATTTTTCTATAAATCTATCAAATTGAGGCAAAATATCATCTGCTATAAATTCTAAAGAACTCTCTTTATCCAGGTATTTATCAAACTGTTCATACAAAAACTCTTTAAACTCCGTTTTCATCGCTTCCTGATAAACAAAGTCACCAGCTTTATGGGCATACTCTTCTCTTTTATCATAATAGCTCATGGAGATATTAAATACTTTCTCGGAGATCATCTCATGATTTGTATCTAAAAATTTAAATATCAGACTCACAGCCTCATTGGACATATCTGAAATATTTGAATCTTGATGGATAAGCTTGTCTATAACAGTGTAATCATCCTGCGAGATATGGACTTTTATAAAACTTTTCAAACTCTCGCTGTTGTTTTGAAAAAAGTTATGTATGGAGGTTCCGTTTAACATAAACTCATCTACAAACTCGGACATCTTTATGGACATCTTCTCTTTGTTGCTTGGCAAAACTCCCTCGCTGAAAGGGATTTTCATCTTGCCTATTTTGAGCGGAGAATAAGGCTGAAAGAGCATTTTTATTGCTAAATAATTTGTAGCCACCCCAACTACGGCGTAGATAAAAGGATTTGCCCAAACAGGTATACTTAACAATCCTACACCGGCACCTGCAACACCGCCAAGTGCCGCTCCAAAATAGTTTATGGGCTTTAACTCTTCTCCCATAAACTCCTCAACCATATCTTTTATCTGTGAAGGGGGCAATTTTGAGAGTTCATGCTTAATGGCCTCACTTACATTGCCTTTGAGTATCTCTTCTAAATTGTCAAGCACGACCTTTATAAGAGCATTTTTAACAGCTTCATATACCTCATCGCTTTGCATGTAAGTGATAATATCTTTGAGAGATTTTCCATCAATAGCATCATTAATATACTGTTTAAAATCGACATGAATCTCATCAATGTTTATGACTTCATTCATAGGCTTATCGAGTATATTTTTTGCATTAGACAAAACTATATTTAAAAGTTCATCATTATCGATGGAATTTGAGATTTTTTCTAAAATAGTATCGAGTCTTTTTCCTAAAATCTCATGAATCGTTTTTAGTTTAAACTCATCTATACTGTTTTGAGTCTCTTTCACCATTACATCTTTAATCTTGGATGAATATATATACTCTTTTTTTACTATTTCCAATGTGTGCGGGATGAGTTTTTCTTTTACAAACCCCAAATCGACATCTGTATAATCTTTCACCTGTTTATTTAAAATCGTATCTATAAGCTCGATGTTCCTGTCAACTTTCAACTCTCTTAGATTGTTGATAATCAAAGTGATTACCTTTTGTGGAGTAATGATATTTCGCTTTGCAAACTCCTGATACAAATCTCCAATAGCTTTATTTTCCAAAAGATCCAGGATTTGTTCGATTATCTCTTCTTGGGCTTGCTCACGATATGTATGCATGTACTCTTTTGTCAGGCTTAAAACCTCAAAATCCGCCACTATATTTGTATAAAAAATAGAAACTACTTTTTTCTTAAAATCAGCGAACATTCCGCCATCGAGCGCCTTATCGATAGAGTCATTTATGAGATCTTCCAAATCTTTTTCATTTTGATCAATAAATTCTATAATCCTGTTCAAAATATTGGGAAGCTCATTGATGACAAAAAGTTTAATAGACTCTTTTATTTCATCATCAAATAAACTTAACATGGAGACCTTAACTTCGCTCAAACTCACCAAAATTGCTTTGACGCTCTCATCTATCGCTTTTTGACCTTCATCAGACAAAGCGATCTGAACCATCCTGCTTATAAAATCTTTTGTCGCGTCATCACTTCCACCAAACATTTGTTTAAAGTATAAGTTTTCAATCTCTTTTTGAGTAAATGAAATAATCTCGTCTATTTTTATATTCTCAAGCAGTTCCAAGACACCTGCATCTATCTTTTCATCAAACTTTGAGATGTCAAGTTGATAGATAATATTATTTATATTTTTACTTAATTGCAAAACAAGTTCATCACTCACTAACGCACCCAATTTCCATTCCCTTAAAGGAGATATCAAATCTTGCATGTAAGCTGTTTTATTTTCACTTAAAACATCAACAACACTGCGGGAAAAATGTAAAGCCTGAAGGTAAGAAATAGAATTTTTTAAAGGTTTTGAAGCAACTTGATTTTTTAAATCTTTTTGAGTTGTTTGGTTGTTATCTAAAAATTTCACAAAATTATCTGTGGTTTCATAAATTCCATTTATCTCACTCAAAGCTATGGAGTTTTTCGGTAATGAATATACAAACATGTCTTCTATCAGGTCTTTGATATATTTATGAAATTCTTCTGAATTAAATTCGTCATTTAAAGTATGGTGATTTATCAAATCTTTTTCAATCAGCTTAGATATATTTTCAACAAACTCATCATGCGTATCTTCTATAATACCGCCGAATCTGCCAAAATATTTTTTAAAAAGCATTTTAATGGCAATATTATTGGTAATATATCCCGTACCAGCACCTGTGAGTGTATTTATAATCAACTGATAAATCAAATTCTTCCCTAACTATTATTTATGTCAATATTATATACTTTTAACACTTTTCTTGAGATGAAATAGCATTATTTTATTGAATGACACGATATACCTATTATCTTAATATAACAATGCACTAAGTTTCATGGTAAGATAATAAAAAATTATGATTCAATCTATTCTTCTGATATAC
>FLOH01000207.1_pt1 | contig 147354 bp, 143 predicted proteins | sample 756751 | NCBI WGS metagenome assembly FLOH01 (sample SAMEA4026879, study PRJEB14308) | marine metagenome | biome: coastal water; material: water | depth 74 m | reverse complement strand
GTGCGCAAGATATTGGGATCAATCACGGGCACTACTCTACTTTTGACGGAACTGCCACCATGTGAGGCTCGTCTGGCCGGGGACAAAGCCTGAGTTTTTGACCATGAAGTGAGCTGGGGAAATACTGGACCACCGAGTGTGCCTAGCCCGCTGACTATTACGAGCTTTCCCGCCTATGTGAGTTACCCAGCGCCCGCGGCAGTTACGCGGTGACCCGCCAGAGAGTGAGCGCTCCTGAGTCATAGGGCGTTATGGAAATCATGTTTATGCCAGCTTCGGTGTAAGCCCAGTCACTATCGCAATTGGAATCTGTGATTACGTATCCAACCTGGGCTGCCTGTAGCCCGATCAGGGTATCTCCAGTCATGCGGTCAGCCTGGGTAAGGTTTTTTATTTCTTCTCGGTTATCGGGCCAGGCGAGGCCGTAGTTGAAGAACGCTACGGGTCGGGAAGTAATCAGTTTTAATAACTGCGGGTCAGTACATCTACTGGAAAGGATCAACTCGCGTGAGCCACTGGGGATTTCTTTTGTGAGTTCTTGGATCGCTAGGGCGCGCGAGTCTTGGGTTGGCAGGACTCCCTGTTCACGGGCGTAGCTGAAAAAACCGGCAAAATCAGCGAGAGAAATTAGCCAGAGGAGCACAGCAACGACAAGTACAGCCAGGCCGGTCCGCTTCTGTTGAAAGGACAGGGCGTATGCCAGCAGGATTGAGATCAGGAAACCAGTAATGATCGAATACTGCAACCAAAATCGATACGGCTCTTGATTGAATCCCCAGAGATCGTTGGTTGACATGATCACAGCGCCAATTGCGGTTGCCGCAAAAAACGAGTAGATCACTTCCTGGCTCCGCCCTGGCATGACGCGTGAAACAAAAAGAATGTAGATCGCAAACAGAATAAGTGGAACCGCTGCAACAGCGGCGGCAATCAGTGGGACACCCAGGTCCAGAGAGGATCCCTGTCGGTACGCGAGGAACTCGTCCTGTGAAGCAATTCCGAGCAGGGTCCGAATCACCTGGGGGCTCGCGGCGATCCCTGCTAGGGCAATTAGGGAAAAAGTTGTGTATAGGTTGCTCTTAATGAACGGATAGGCCGCAATCGCGGTGACGAGGAGTAACAAGGCAAACAATGGAAGTGGTCCGATCAGAGCTGCGATCGGATTGCCGAAAACAAGGACCAGCCCGGTAGCTGCGATCACGAGTACGGTCCGGCGCCGTGATTTTGCGGTAATCAGTGCCGTAATGGTAATGAACGCGGCGGCAAATGAGGCGGTGGTGAAAAAAGCATAAGTGTGAAGATTGGCGAGCAACCCGATCAACGCGGCGGCGATAAAAATCCTGGTGTTGCTCCGCGACGGCGCCAGCAGGTGCCAAAGAATCAGGGCGAGGGCAACTGTTCCGCCCATCAGGGCGATTGCCCCCGAATTGAGGGTGAATAGCGTCCCAAAAGGCCCCCAAATAACGGCGTGGGCGCTCAGGCTCGTATACCAATAGTCATGGATAAAGGTGGACAGTGTCCCGGTGAAGAGTGCGAGCCCGGGCAGAATTGGCGCCCACCACCGGCGTGAGAGTGTGTGCGCGATCAGACCCAAAATCGCGATGGCAATGCCAATTGTGGCAAGACCCAGAACCTGCCAGAGCAAGTTGACCGGGACCCCGGTGACGTTGTTGACTAAGCCAAGAAAGTGATACCAGCCGCTGGGATAGAAGCTCACTCCAGTTCCGGTGAGTGGCTCTGCGGACGATCCGATGCTCTGGGAACTATTTACCGCTATTGCCGCGTAGGAGAGCTGGTCATTACTGAAATATGCACGGAATCCCTTCGTCCAGTCTGCGTTACTGACCGGACCCAGAAGTGCCCACAGCGATAACGCTTGGGCCGTGAGGAAACTGCCCCCAACTGCGAGGCCTCGAGCAAGTGTTGTCATTGGGGCAGAGTCTAAGACTTTGGCCGAGAGTAATGGGTAGTGCTTACTCGATCGTGCGGCAATTAGCGAACTTGCAGCACAATCTTTCCCGTCGCTTCACCGGCTTCGAGCATTTTCTGGGCGTCGCCGGCCTGCTCGATCGGGACGACGCGGTCAATTACCTGCTTGATGGTCCCGTCGGTGATCCAGGGCCACACAATTTTTTCGACTTCGCGGCAGATCATGGATTTCTCCGACTCGGGACGACCGCGCAGTGAGGTTGCGGTGATTGTCGCGTTCTTGCGCAGTAGTTGGTCAATCTGAAAATCGACTTTTGTGCCACCCTGCATGCCAATGATTGCCAGGTGCCCATTGCGCTTGAGCGCCTCGACATTTTTGGACAGGTAACTTGCGCCCATGTTGTCCAGAATCGTGTCGGTTCCGCCCCACGTATCGCGAATCACGTCGACGAAGTCTTGTTCGTTGTAATTAATAAGTATGTCTGCACCAAGGGATGCGCACGTATTGAGTTTTTCTTGGCTGCCGGCCGTGACCGCAACTTTGGCTCCGAGGGCTTTGGCAACCTGAATCGCGAAAGTTCCAATTCCCGAGCCCCCACCATGAATCAAAATTGTGCTTGCCTCGCGTAACTGCAGAACCTTGGTGAGGTTGCTCCAGACTGTGCAGGCAACTTCAGGCAGTGCTCCGGCATCAAGGAGGCTGACCCCTTCGGGGACGCTCATGACTTGGCCGAGTGGAGTGGCGACCTTTTGGGCGTAACCGCCACCGTTGAGTAGTGCGGTCACGCGCTCGCCGATGCGATCCATGGTGAGCGCCGCGCCCACAGACACAATTGTGCCCGCGCATTCAAGTCCCAGAATGTCGGTAGATCCGGTGGGAGGTGGGTAGTTGCCCTCGCGTTGCAACAGGTCTGCTCGGTTGACCGCGGTCGAGGTGATGTCGATAATCACTTCACCTGGTTCAGGTCGCGGGTCAGCGACCTTGTCCCACACGAGTGTTTCAGGTCCACCAAAGTCCTTTTGGGTGATCGCGAACATGATTAGGCCTCTTCTCTGTTGTATTTAATGACAACTAAACGGTCACTCTTTTCGAGGAATCGGATGCTTTCAGTGTAGAAGCGGTGTGTGATTCCATTACGAATCACCGCGAGAACTATTTGACCTTTCTCGTTGAGGTCCCCGGGCGACATGCTGAGTTCTTCCTTTGTCACAGCGCGCTCGGTAACTTCGAGTCCGCGGGATGAATCAAGGAGGTCTTCCATGAGGGCGCCGGCCTCTGAACTGATGACCGAAAGGCCCATGAGACGCCCGGCCGATTCAGCCGTGGGGATCACACTGTTGGCACCTGACTGGCGGAGCACATCGGCGTTCTGGGATTCGCGAACCGCAGCGATAATCCGGGCGTTAGCCGGGGCTAGGCGCCGAGCCGTGAGGGTTACCAGCACGGAGGTATCGTCCTCGTTGGTGGCAACAATTATTTGGCCGGCCCCTTCGATGGATACATCTTTAAGTACTTCTTCTTGTCGGCCATCGCCGACGAATGCAACGAGACCATCGCGGGTTGCCAGATCACAAGACTCTCGATCTGGGGAAACAACAACGATTGTGTTTGGGTCGTAGCCAGCGTCGAGCAGGGCTTTGCCCGCGCTACGGCCTTTAACTCCGTAACCAATGATGATTGTGTGGTTTTCCACTTTCTTCCTCCATTGCCGGGACCGGATTTCAGTTCGAGTTTTTTTGGTGAGTACTTCAATAGTGGTTCCTACAAGCACGATTAAGAAAAGGAAACGCAGTGGCGTAATGACCAGTACGTTTACAACACGAGACGATTCGCAGATCGGAACAATGTCACCGTAGCCGGTCGTCGAAAGGCTTACGGTTGCGTAGTAAAAGGAATCGATCCAGGTGAGTTCACCGATGACCCCACCGTCTGAATAACACGCACGCTCAAAGTACACAACCATTGCGGTGATTACGAGTGTGGCCGCGGCCACCCCAATCCGAAGGATTACGTTCTTGATCGGGCTGAGTTTGCGTCCCCGAAAGAGTAAAGAACGGGCAGACTCTTCGGTGCCGTCACCCTCGTGGTCCTCAAGTGATCGCTTGTATCGGCGACCGAGAGTGTCATCCATTACAACCCGCTTCGCCTCGCACGCGCTTAATCATGCCAGCAATCCCTGATCGTGTGGCCGGTAGGCAGATATCGGGTCGAGGATTCCCACCGAGGAGGTCGGGAGCCCGATCCCCCTACTCACTTGTGTTTCACGCACCGAATGGGGAAATAGTGAGCACAACATCGCCCGGTGACCCCATCTCCGGTGAAACGATGGCGAAATCAGTGGCGCCGGCTACACCGCTGAGGCCCGCTGGGCCGTCAGCTTCCAGGACCTGCGCCGTCCGCCCGGCCGGGCTAGTGCTGACTCGAACGGGAACGATCGTGGTGTCTTCTGCGTAGTCGGGAAGTGGGGTTTCGCCCATTAACACTGCAGTGTGGGTGCTCTCAACCCACGCGGCACCCCGCAGCCCCGCAATCAGCGGTGGCGCGATAGTTATTAACGCCGCCAACGCACTTCGTGGATCACCGGGAAGGCCGAGAAGTAATTTTCCATCGGGTAGTCGAGCGAGTAGGACCTGTGCACCCGGTGTCATGGTCACTCCATCAATGAGCCAATGGGCGGCGAGGTCGCGCAACACGGTGCGCAGCAGGTTCTCTCCACCCGGAGCGGTTGAACCGGTTGTGATCAGCAGGTCTGCGTGTGAATCTTCAATCTCTTCAAGAAGTAAATCCTTTGTTTCAGATGCTCGAACGTGTGGGTTTCCCCTCGCACCTAGGGCGCCCACAAACGCCGGAATGCTGATGCCTAAGGCATCACGCACTCGGCCGCCTCGGGGGGATCCTTGGTCAAGCAGGGACTCTCCAATAATGAGAGTGCTGACCACAGGTGGTCGACAAATGCGCAGATGGTCGTACCCGGCCGCGGCAGCGAGTGAAATTACGTGCGGGGTAACGAGCGAGTCTGCGGGAACGAGTTCGCGTCCGGCACCTGCGATCGCCCCTTGGCGAATAATCCCAGAGCCAAATTCAGGACGAGCATTCTCATCGGGTGTCCCATTGAGTGGATCAAAGGCAATGACTTGATGCTCGTCCGCTTGAATCTCGACGAGTTGTCCTTGTGAGAATGGCAAAACCGCATCGGTGTGCGGTGGGACGGGCTCGAATGCGCGCAGCCTGGTCCCATAGCGCTGGGGAAGGGCAACATCGGGGGAAAGATCAATCAGGGTCCAGGGTCCCCCCGCGCACAAGGCGTAGCCGTCGAATTGGGCAACATCAACACTGGGTTCATCGGCAAGGGTGACTAATGCTTCACCGAGCAAGGAGCCATGGGATTCATCCAGTCGAGCCGTGGCAAATTGAAGTGGTTTTCCGGCGGCATGGGAGACCAGGCGCGCTTGGGTCCACGAAAGCAGTCCATCCATGCCAAGTGCTGCATCGCTCATGAGATTAGAGCTCGAGTTGCGCCATGAGTTCACGGATACCTTCGACACTGAGCCACAGATCATTGGTATTGGAGGAGTAAGAGAATCCGTCCGGGACTTGTTCACCTTCAGGGTCGGTGAACCCCCATTCGGCGAGGGTTGGCAAAACCACGTAGCGGCCTTCTTGCCTGATGGTTCGGCGTGAGTCCTCCGTGGAAATCATTTCTTCATGCAGTTTCTCACCCGGTCGGATTCCGACTTCAACAAGTGGTGCGCCCGGCGCGATTGCCTCAGCGAGGTCAGTGACTTTCATGCTGGGAATCCGGGGCACATACAGTTCACCACCGGTCATGTCGGTGTAACTGCGAATCACGAAGTCAACGGTTTGCGGGAGAGTGATCCAGAAACGGGTCATGCGCAGGTCGGTGATGGGAAGTGGCTCGCCTTTTTCGGCGAGGGATTTGAAAAATGGGATTACGGATCCGCGGCTACCCATAACGTTTCCGTACCGCACAACCGAAAAAGTTGTGCCGCGCGCTTTCCCGTAGTTGTTGCTGGAGATAAAGAGCTTGTCGGCCGTGAGTTTCGTCGCGCCGTAAAGATTAACTGGAGAAGACGCTTTATCTGTTGACAGGGCGACAATTTTTTTCACGCCAGCTTCAACTGCCATGCGAATCACATTTTCCGAACCCAAGATGTTGGTCTTGATGTATTCCATGGGGTTAAGTTCGGCAGTATCAACCTGCTTAAGGGCTGCCGCGTGGACAACAAAGTCAACCCCGTAGAGCGCAAGTTTGAGTCGATCAGCATCACGAATGTCGCCGAGGAAGAAACGGACACGATCGTCGTCGCCCCAGATTTGTCGCATTTCGTACTGCTTGAGTTCATCCCGCGAAAAAATCACCACGCGGCGAGGGGAATGCTGGGTAAGAACTGTGTGTAGGAACTCTTTGCCAAATGAGCCGGTGCCGCCGGTGACCAGGATGTTGAGGCCCTTGAGAGGTGACTCAATCGACATGTGCTTCCTCCTGACGGCGGGCTGCTGACAGCGGCTAGTTCAGCGAGCTCACTCTATCGGATTGCGGTGTTGTCTCTGGCGGTTTGGGGGTGGGGGAGCGTTTGCGGGTCGGGGCTGGGACGTATCCACGGGCGAGTAGCAGGAAGGTCAAGGTCGCGCTGGATGCGATGAGCAATGCAATAGACCACTGGGCCATGGCGTCTGTGCCGGCTAGGACGTAGTGAGCGGTTGCGAAAGGCCAAGCGAAGTACGCAATCAGGTGGGACTTCTTAAAAAAGGTGTTTCCCTTCTTCCCCAGCTTTGAGCGAATCCGACCAATGATTGAGACCGGAATCATTAAGTACAACGAAATTGTTCCTAGGGCGACCGCGAATGGCTGCCATGGCGATGTGCCCGGAATCAGGATTTGAGAAACTGAGAAACCTACGACCGGATCGATCAGAAGTGCGCCAAGGTGCACGGCCAAGATCACTAGTGCGAGCGACCCGAGCCACCGATGCATGTGCAGAAGGGCGACCGGCGGCGATTTCGTTCCGAGTAGTCGGGTGCGAAGGAACAGTCCCCAAAAAACTACCGCCGTGAGAAGGGCCCAAGCGGTAACACCACTTGCGCGAATCAGTAGCCAGGTCCAGGCGATATCATTCACGTCGTTTCACACTCCTACTTGGTGGTGATTTTTGATGCGGGCACAAGAAAATGGGTGAGGCCTTTGTTGTTAAGGAATTGGGTGCCGGCCTGATTCCCCAAGACAAGTGCCGCGGTCGCATAAGCCTCTGCTTGCCATCCGGTGGGCGCGACGACCGTCGCCTGGATCAGGTCCGTGTCACTCATATTTCCGGTTCGCGGGTCAATTACATGGTGCGATCCGTTACCCCAGGTGCGACGGGCCGTCGAACTTGTCGCCACTGCGAAACCGCCGACAGTTTTTTCAACTACACCCAGAATTGAATCTGACGTCAGGTCGCTGTCATCAAAAACGGATACCCGCCAGTAGTCGCTACCAGGAGTTCCGGCGACGACGACGTCGCCACCGATATTTGCGAGAACTCCAGTCGCACCCGCGGCCATAAATTCTGCACACACGATGTCTCCCGCAAGCCCTTTGCCGATCGCACCTGGGTCAAGGGCCACGCCAGCCTCAATTTCAAGTACATTGCCCGTGAGCGTGATCCCATCCACTGAGGTGAAGCTGGGGAGGGCGCTAGCGCTGGATTCGTTGCCGAGTTCGCAAAAGTCACGATGGTAACCAAGTGCCTCAATTACCCGGGCCATGGTGGGTTGGAAAAGACCATGTGTCAGATGTGCGGCTTCCACCATTTTGGCAACGAGTAGTTGTAAATCCGGTGAAATTTCAATCGCCGTTTTTCCGGCGAGGGAATTAACCCGGCTCAACTCACTGCCTGCTCGGAACCGGCTCCACGCCTGTTCCAAAATTTCGATGCGGGCAGGGGCAAGGGAACAGAGTGACTCACCCAGTTGTGGGTCACCCCACACTTGCACTTGCAGGTCGCTTCCCATGGCGTGAAAGGCCGTGGTCATATGGCCGATCGCCTGCTCCCGGTCGCTAACCAGGCCCATTGACACTAGGAACTCTTGGATTGGGATTGCGGGGCGGCGGCTTGGGGGGCGGGCTGCTTGGCTTGGATTTGCGGGGCGGCTGCCGCGGCTGGAGCAGGTTGAGCGGCTGGAGCGGCTGGAGCGGTTTGAGCGGTTTGGGCGGGTTGGCTACTGGGCGCTTGGGGGGCGCTTTTGGCAGGGGCCACGTCCTTCGGCTTCTGTTTTGGCTTTGGATTCGACTCTGGTTTCTGCACAGAAGCCGTTGCCGACTTCGACGTCGAAGTCGACGCCGATTGTGATTGTGATTGTGATTGGGCTGGCGCAGCGTTGCTCTGCAGGGATTCGGCGACCTGTACGAGTTGATTCCGGTATTCGCGCAGCCGTTCCGCCTCAGTGGTCAGCGCTTGGGCGTAGGAATCGAGTTGGGCTTGGGTGTAGCCGGCGGTACTTGTTGCGGTGCTCGTTGCCAATGAGATCGACGCAGGATCAACCTGGGGGGATTGCGCCGATACGTCTTGGGCCATGCGCACCGCAACCATTCCCGAGACACCCAGGCCGGTTGCTACGGCAAGACCGGTCGAGATGACTTTTGAATTTCTGGAAGCCCCGGCCTTTTTGGGTCGGGGGCTCGGGGTTGAATTAGTCATCGTCATCATCACCTTCGTGGTCGTCATCCTCGTAGTCGTCGCGATCGTCGTCACTTTCGTGGTCGTCATCGCCATGGTCGTCATCGCCGTCATCGTCACGATCATCCGAGTGCTGGTAATCGTCAGCGACTGTTGGCTCTGGAGCGGGGGGTACCGGCGCCTTTTGGTTTACCACCCAGTCGAACACCACTCCCGAAGATTGATCCACGTATCCGGTGACGACTGACTTGTCGGCTCGTTGCAACTCAACGGCGTACGCATCAATTCCGTTGCGCTGTGTGAGATCGACCGAGTTCACTTTCCCCGGGGTGGCGTTAATAACCGCAGCGACCGCTTGATCGGGTGTGATTAAGGTGCGCGCCTGTGGCTGGGGGCTCGAACTTGCGCTGGCAGTTGGAGCGGGTTCCTTACTTGCTTTTGCCTTCGGCTTGGCTGTGGTTGATGTGGCTGGCACGGCGGGCACGGCGGGCTGCGGTGTGGTTGGTGCTTGCGTCGCGTCGCTGGTGGGAACCGAAAGATCCGCAATTGTGGGGAGGTCAGGAAGTGGTTCAGTTGTGAACTCAGGGTCCGCGGCGGCGGCGGGCTGCGCCAGCGCGAGGGCCTCGATCGGACTCGATGGTTGGGAGGTGGCCTCAACCATGGCGAGCGTGGCGAGGGACAGGGTGAGAGTAACCCCTGTCGCGGCTATGGCACTTACGATTGCGCTGCTTCTTTTCATGACTTAAGAGTCGCAGACTGTAGGTAAGGTCAAGGTTCGCCAAGGTTAAGCCCAGGTAAGGAATTACGGGATCGGATCAGAACGTGGCACCATGGGGGGATGCACGTTTTGGTGGTCGAGGACGACCCAGCGATTTCCGCCCCCTTGGTGGCTGGGTTGCAGCGCAACGGAATCGACGCGACGTGTGTTCATTTGGCGGCGATGGTTCTTGATTCTTTACCCGGCAAGGACCTGGTGATTCTGGATTTGGGGTTACCCGACGACGACGGGCTTTCTGTTCTTCGCGCGATCCGCAAATTATCTGATATCCCGGTGATCGTTGCGACGGCGCGCGGTGACGAGATGGATCGCATTATTGGTCTAGAGATTGGTGCCGACGACTATGTTGTCAAACCATTTTCGGTGCGCGAGCTCGCTGCGCGGGTGAGAGCTATTGCGCGTCGGAGGGTAGTCGAAGCGCCGCTAGAAGGTAATTCAATTTCACTGAGTAGAAATAAACGAGAAGTGACGTTAGCGGGCGAAGTCGTTGAATTGACCATGAAAGAATTTGAGTTGCTTGCTGTTCTGATGGAAGAGCCAGGGCGGACCGTTCCTCGCCAAGAGTTGTATTCACGGGTGTGGGATCCAGTATGGATCGGTAGTGGCAAAACTCTTGACGTCCACATTGCGGGGATCCGAAAAAAGCTGGGGGACCCCACTTACATTGAGACAGTGCGCGGGGTCGGCTACCGATTTGTTGATGCAACATGACAAAGAGACTCGTTATTGTCATGGTCACTTTGGTTGCAGTCGTATCGCTTGCGCTGGCGATTCCGCTCGCATTCGTTATTGCCGATGACCGAATTGAAAATTTTGTGGCCGAACTTGAAATCAACACCCTGGCCAGCGCCTCCGTGATGTCTTCACAGCCATTGATTGATTGGCAGGCCACCGCGGATTCGGCTGCTGACCGAACCGGTGCGCGGGTTGTTGTTGTGGGAAACTCCCTGAACTTGATTGCAGATAGTGACTCTTCCGATCTTGATCGCGCATTTGATCGACCGGAAATTGAACAAGCACTTGCCGGTCAACTCGCATCCAATGAACGCTATTCCGTAACACTTTCGAACGATCTGAGATATGTTGCGGCGCCGATTATTCAGAACTATCAAGTTGTCGCAGCGGTGCGGCTTTCGCTGAGCGAATCCGAGGTCTATGCCGATGCCAGAAGGTCCCAGTACTGGCTTGCATTATTTGTTGCATCAGTTGTGGGTGCGGCAGCTTTCCTGGCTTGGCTTTTGTCCAGTTCGATTGCGCGGCCGGTTGTCTCACTTACTAGTGTTGTTGAGGCCCTCCCCACCGACTTGGGGGCTCGAGCAGATGACACTTCTGGCCCGGTGGAGATTAGACATGCTGCTTCTGCACTGAACAAGACTGCGGAGCGGCTTGAAGGAATTGTGGCCAGAACGCAGCGGGTTGCAGCTGACGCCTCGCATCATTTACGTACCCCACTGACCGGTATTCGATTGCGTTTAGAGGCAATCTCGGACGTCAGTGATCGTGATGACGTGCGGGTTGACGCCGATGCTGCAATTACCGAAGTGGATCGGCTGGGTCACCGAATCGACCAAATCCTCGCCTTGACCAGGGCGGATTCTGGCGCGGCTTCCTTGGTTTCGGAGTCATTCGGGGAAGTGATCGCCGAGCGCGTTGAAGCGGCGCAAGTCATGGCCACGGACCAAGGTGTCATCATCACCACCGATTTGGCTGAGTGCACCGTGTTGGTACCTGCAGGAAGCTCGGAACGGATTATTGATGAACTTCTGGGTAACGCATTCACCTACGCTCGCGGCTCCATTTCGATCACGGTGGAGTGCGGCGATGATCAAGTTCGTCTGTGTGTGCGAGACGACGGTCCGGGGATTCCCGGTGTTCCAGACGCGGATTTGATCTTTGAACGGTTCTTTCGCGGTGATGCGGCCGTTTCGGGGGGTAGCGGATTGGGCTTGGCTTTGGTGCGGGAGAGTGCGCGCGCATGTGGTGGAGATGCCCACGCGATTTCGCATCGTGAACCCAGCGGCCTTGAAGTGATCGTGTCGCTTCCGCGCAATGAGTGAACTACTCTTAGGTCGTGGCTACTCATTCGGATCAATCCGATTCGCGGATTACGACTTGCCCGAGTTGCGGGGCAAAGAACCGAGTTCCCGCAGCGGTAAAGGGAAAACCCACCTGCGCACGTTGCAAGAAGCCGATTCCTTGGATCGCCGATGCAACTGATGTAAGCCTCGCTGGCGTCCTGGACACCAAGGTGTTGGTTCTGGTTGATCTGTGGGCGCCGTGGTGCGGGCCGTGCCGCATGGTCGCCCCGATTCTTGAAAAACTTGCCCAGCGTTACGCCGGGTCACTTAAAGTTGTAAAGATCAATGTTGATGACAACCCGGGTTCAGCCCAAAAATATGACGCGAGTTCTATTCCAACATTGGTTATGGTGCGTAATGGTCAAGTGATCGACCGCGTGGTCGGGGCGCAACCCGAACCAGTTCTGGCCGCAAAGATTGATCAGCATTTAAGTGATACCGGGTGAAGCGCTCCGCAGATTTAGTAGTCGTCGGTGCAGGTGTGGTCGGGTTGGCGTTGGCCAAGCACTGGCTCGAAGTTAACCCCGGCAATTCAGTAATCATTCTGGAAAAAGAAAATGACGTGGCAATGCACGCTTCGGGTCGAAACAGTGGCGTATTGCATGCGGGTTTTTATTATGCACCGGATACGCTCAAAGCCCGACTGACTCGGGACGGCAACAAGATGCTGCGTGAGTTTTGCGCTGAGGCCGGCGTGCCCGTCAAAGATCCGGGCAAAGTTGTGGTCACTACCAGTCATGAGCAGCTCCCCGCGTTGGACACCTTGTATACGCGAGGGGTCGCCAACGGGGTTGAACTTGAGCGCATTGATGTGAAACAGTTGCGCGAGCTGGAGCCTTTGGCTCGAACCGTTTCTGCGGCTTTATGGTCTCCGACAACCGGTGTCGCCAATCCAGCGGAAGTGGTGAGCGCTTTGGCGCAGCGGGTGCGCGATCGGGGCGGTGAGCTGGTGATGGGTGCCGAGGTCGTGGCGGTTGCTCCCGGTAGCGTGACATTAAAAAACGGTGACCAGATTTCATGTGGGCATCTGATTAATGCGGCGGGGCTGTATGCGGACACGATTGCCCACTGGTGTGATGTGGGTACCGACTACCGCATGTTGCCATTTAAGGGTCTGTATTGGTACGGAAATTGGCCATCAGGGCAACTCAAGCGCCACATTTATCCGGTCCCCGATTCCCGGAACCCTTTCTTAGGGGTTCACTTGACAGTGACGGTCAATGGCCGCGCAAAAATTGGACCAACGGCAATCCCTTCCCTGTGGCGGGAAGATTATGGCGTCGTGTCTGGATTTAGTGCCAGAGAACTGGCCGGCGTCGCCCGGTCGTTTCCCCGCTTCCTGGCTAGTAAAGAGCACGACGTGCTGGGCTTGATTCGCACGGAACTGCCCAAGTATTCACAAAAACATCTGGTGAACCGGGCAAAATTGCTGGCACCTTCGGTCCGGCCGAGCGATTTCAAGGAAAAGGGTCGACCGGGGGTTCGGGCCCAATTACTCCACGTGCCCACCGGCAAACTCGAGATGGACTTTGTGGTTGAACCCGGGGAGCGATCAACACATATCCTCAATGCCGTATCCCCGGCCTGGACCAGTTCATTGGCATTTGCCAAGTTCGTTGTCGATGGGATTACCGGCTGATCTGCCGCCGGGCATCGTTAAATCTCAGAAATATCGTTTTTATGTCTCAAAGTGATTGAGTCGCGACTGTTGAGCGGGCTAGAATGGGCTCACAGTAATCCCGGTCACTAACCCAATTGTCGAGTCGGAACGGTTATATAGAGACATGATTCGCACCGTCATGGTCGTCGAGGACGACGATGCAATCCGCATGGTTCTGCGCACGAATCTTGAAGACGAGGGTTATCGAGTCCTTGAGGCGGTAACCGCCGAGCAGGGGCTGGTTATTGTCCAAGATGAGCAGCCCGATGTGGTGCTGGTTGACCTGCGACTGCCGGGAATCCACGGACTTGACTTGGTGCGCTCGCTCCGGGCGACCAGTGCGGTGCCGATTGTGATCGTGACCGCCCAAACGGATAGCCACGACGTCGTTGCTGGTTTGGAAGCCGGTGCCGACGACTACGTGACCAAGCCGTTTGTGGCTAAGGAACTTATGGCGCGGATCCGCACTCAACTTCGACGCGTCACCCAAGAAGATGACGTGGCCGAGTCCATGGTCTGTGGGCCGATTGAATTACGCACGGACACCGCAGAAGTAGTCCGTAATGGTGAAGTGATTGCGGTCTCACGCATCGAGTTTTATGTACTTGCCGAGTTGATCAGCGCCCAAGGCCGGGTTCTCAGTCGTGACCACCTATTGCGCAAGGTGTGGGGTTACGGAAATGCTGGTGACGGACGCGTTGTTGACAACTTGATCTACCGGTTGCGCAATAAAATTGAGGAGGATCCGGCTACCCCCGAACTTCTCCTGACCGTTCGGGGTTTTGGTTACCGAATGAAAGTTTAAATGCGTTTCGGACTAAGAGCCCGAGTCGCGTTAGCATTTGGTTTGCTTTCGTTTGTTATTGCTGGCGCTGTTTCCGGTGCTACTTACTCTGTTGCCCGCTGGTATCTGCTCAATCAGCGTGAAGACTCGGCAATTACCCGCGCAGTGCTGGACTCACGCTCGGTGGATGCATCTTTGGCCGCTGACCTAGCGCCGGTCACAGCCCTTGAGCAAGTTCCCTCTGTGGGAACGTCTCAACCCATGATTCAAGTTCAAGGTGTGTGGTACACCTCTGGCGTGACCGTCCCCCCAGCATCACTCCCCGCCTCGTTACTGTCGATCGCAGCAAAAGACGGTGGTGCGCAACAGCGAACGACTATTGGCGACGAGCAGTATTTACTTGTTGCGATCCAGCTGGACACCAGCGTTTATGTTGAAGTGTTTCCGCTTCGAGATTTGGATTTAGTATTGACAATTGGTGGTTGGCTGCTCGTTATCCAGACTCTTTTTGCTGGAATTATTGGAATCTTTATCGGCCGCTACACATTTGCCCGAATTATTCGCCCACTGCTGCGACTGGGTGCCGGTGCCAGGCGGATCGCAAGTGGCGAGTTCTCAACAAGGATCCAATTGACGCGCGACCCCGACCTTGATCCGATTGCCGCCTCATTTAACGGCATGGCCGAATCGGTGCAGTCACGTATCAAACGTGAACAAAGATTCAGTGCCAACGTGTCCCACGAACTGCGATCGCCGTTGACCGCGGTTGTCGGTACGGCAGAACTTCTTGAGCGAAACCTTGACGACCTCCCCGAACGCGAGCAGCGACTCATTGGCACTTTGCACACCCAAACGGCGCGCATGTCCCAGATGCTGCTGGATTTGTTGGAAATAAGCCGGATCGGCAATGACGATCCATTGCTGAAAGAAACCGTCAGCGTCACGACTTTATGTCTAGATGCAATTCACGTGCGTGGCTTGCCAGAAGATTTAATTCACGTCGAGGACGATGGTGATCACTTGATCACAACTGACACCCGTCGCTTCGAGCGCATTGTGGGGAACCTGATCGACAATGCGAATCGGCACGGTCAGGGAGTAACCGCAATTCGTATTGCCAGGATTTCCGATTCAGACCCCGAGCACATTGTGGTTGCGGTCGAAGATGCCGGACCAGGGATCCCGGTGGATGAAGTGCCCAAGCTCTTTGAGCCTTTCACCCGGGGTGAAGATGCCAAGGAGACGTCCGGCGCAGGCCTTGGCCTAGCAATTGCGATCGAGCAGGCGCACCTTCTTGATGTGGAACTGCGGGTGGAAAGTGTTGATCCGCACGGTGCTCGCTTTGTCATGGAAATTCCGGTCGCGGTTGAACCGGAGGATGTCAATGAATAGGCGTTGGTTCAATCGAAATAGTTCATTGCGGTGTATTGCGGCCTGGAGTGGAACGGCCGCCGTGTGTATCGCACTGGTTTCTTGTGGGGTGCCGACCCAAGATCTGGCAAAGCCCCTTGCCAGTGGGGTGATCGCGCCGCCGGCTTTGCCAGCAAGTCCAAGTCCAAGCCCAAGTCCGACTTCAACTGATTCTCAAAGCGTTGCGCCAAGCCCTACCGTGGTTTCTGATCCGGTGGAATTATGGTTCGCCGGGGACACTGGCTTGGTGCCGGTGCTCACGCCCGTTGATCCTGCCAACAGCGCGGAAGCAATTGTGGCCGGGCTCGTTGCTGGACCGCCCGAAGGCGAACAGTTGCGCACCGTGGCGGTAGACCCACTGACCGGCCTGCCCCTGGTTTCCGTCTTCCTTGATGAAACCGCAGAGACGGTCAACCCTGGCGATGTGAATATTGCGCTCTCACCTGAGTTCGCGGCCCTGCCACCCAATGAACAGGTGCTGGTACTGGGCCAGGTGGTGCTCAGCATTACCGGGGAAGGACTGGGCACGGTGGCATTTGTTGACCAAACCGGCTCGCCGGTCGCGGTTCCTCTGCCCGATGGCCGGTTGCTGGATCGTCCGGCCACGATTACGGACTACAGCTCGCTAATTGCTTAAACCGGGCTTGACCGGCTCAAGCGGCGAGGATTCGCCCCATGCCGGTGTAGGTCCGGCCCCACCAGGATCCTGAGATCGGGCTGACTCGGACGCTCTTGCCGGCACCAGGGGCATCGATCATTTTCCCGTTGCCAATGTAGATGCCCACGTGGTGGGCGCCTTGTTGGAAAAAGAACACGAGGTCACCCGGTTCGGCATTGCTTTTGTTGACCTTTGTGACCTGGCTGTACTGGGCTTTCGAATAATGGGGGAGCATCTTGCCCGTAATTTTCTGGTAGACATAGCGCACCAACCCGGAGCAATCGAAGGCATTCGGGCCTGAGTGGCCGGCTCGGTAGGGGTCCCCGATTTGTTTGCGGGCGAAATTTACAAGTTCGTCGCGCACAACCTGAACCTCGGCCTTTTTTCCGGCCACCCGGTTGGCCTTGGTCAGCCGGGTCGACTCATTTTTGGTCGCGGCCAGTGATCGCACCGTAAATTCGCCAGGTGCCGCAGCTCGGTCGGCGCCCTGCACAAGTTGTGCGGGCGCAGTGGCTTGGCTGGAGTAGGCGGCACTAGATGTCGTGGCGACCACGCCGATTGTGGTGACCAAGATGGTGGCCAGTCTGGCCATGCGGGAAAGGACCTGCCGGCGCGATCGGGCGCTCGGCTGGACATTCGGTGATGGGTACGACTCCGAACCCAGGGAAGCGGGCTCGGTATTCGGTTGGGAAAGCAATTGATCTCCTAGTCCCCCGACTCGGTGGCTTACCATCTGTGGGCGTGCTGTGGATGCAGCCCGAAAGTAAGTCTGTGGTTGATCTCAATTTGTTCCCAAATTCATCTCAGCCACAAGTTCAAGGTTGTGACGCTAGGCTGATTCGAAAGATAACGGAAGTGTAACGTTCGTTTATCGGACGTGATTGCGACGGGTCTGTGACATAAGTCACCCACCCTCCCCTATGGAATTGATCGGTCAAAATCAGCATTGGATCAGCTGTTTTGGGGCCGCTTGGGTTGCGGTGCTTCTCGAATCAGATCGGATGCGTGGGTAGGCTGACGCCCGTGGATCGCCCAGCTGAAAATACCGCTTCCTCGCGGACCGTAGTCGCAAAAGGCATGATTTTTGTCGGTGCGGCCACCCTGCTGGGAAATGGAACCGCCTACTTACTCAGCATGGTCTCGGCCCGAATCCTGGACCCGGCCGATTTTGGGGCACTGGGCGCACTCCTGGGACTGCTCGTGATCATCGCGACCCTGGGGATTTCAACCCAAGCGTTGACCGCGAGGCGGGTTTCGACCGCATCGGCGTCCGAGCGCAAGGATGTCGAAGGCCAAGCAATCCGACTCTCCATTTTCGCGGCAATCGCAATTCTGATCGGGGCAGTAATCCTTTCCTGGCCAGTTAGCGTTATTTTCGCCATCCCGATCTTGGCCGTTTTTAGCGGAGTCGCTTCCCTGGGCTTCGTGGTGATCGGCTCTGCTGCCATGGGCATCGCCCAAGGGCGCGAGGAACACATCAAGCTGTCCATTGCGTTTATTGCCAACACCGCATGCAGGGCTTTTGGCGGAATTATTGGCGTAGTGGTTTTCCAGAGTGTTACCGGAGTGGGTTTCGGAGTCTTAATTGGTTGCGCGGTCGGTGCGGCTATCGCCTATCAACTCATTTCGCCGAAAACATTTAGCTCGAAACTTAAAGATGGAATTGGCATTGAGTTCGGCCACATTGCCCACGCATTAATAGTGCTGTTCACCCTGACAAATATTGACGTCCTACTCGCTCGAGTATTTCTCACCGAAGACCTCTCCGGTGAATATTCCGTCGGCGTGCTCCTCGCCAAAATAGCTTTCTTCCTGCCGAATGCCATCATCATTGTTCTTTTCCCAAAAATGAGCGGCGGAGATTCGCACCGCGCTCTCTACATTGCAACGGCGCTCACCGCGATGGTCGGTGTTGTAATCACACTCGCAAGCGTGTTCGCAGGAGACCTGATCATCAGTATTTTAGGTGGATCTCAATACACCGAGCTGGGTGGCGAGGCGTGGCTGTTCGCACTTGAAGGTTCAGCCTTCGCGCTCGTTCAAGTGCTTCTCTACGCCCGACTGGCAGCGCAAGACCGCCGGGCAGTCTTAGCGGTGTGGGGTGCGTTAGCGGTGCTCGCGGTAATCGTGGTCGGCTGGCGTCACAACAGCGTCGCGGAAATTGTCACAAGCGTTGTTGCCGTGTCCCTCGGCCTGACAGTTGTCGGTTTCATTCTCGACCGAAAGCAGGCCGCGAAAGTAGATCTACCGATTGAAGCCGCCGAATAGCGTGATTGGTCGCAGACTCAGATAGCGAGTGTGCCGCGCAGAATACTATCGGCGCTGTGTGTGACATCTCCATCAAATTGCTCCAGGGAAATATCAACAATAGGGAAGGCTGTTAAATCAATTCCGGCCGGCAAAGGGAATTGACCCCCCTGCGTTGCGTCGAGCATTCCGACCGAAATCATGTTCGAGGAATCCGGTGCGAGTAGCCACACTTCGTAGAAGCCATTGGTTGCGGGCAGTCCAGATGCCTGGACGTTGAGCACTTCCCGCCCATCAATTTGTTGAACCGATGCCGCACCGGGCTCTTTCACATCTCGCAAAGGTTCCAGAGCCGCCTGGGCTACCAACGTTGAGCCTGAATCCGCCGAGTCAGCTGAAATCATCGTGTAGGTGCCTAGTCCGCCAATGAGGACACCGACGCTTGCCGCGAGGGCAAACATGGCACGGCTTTTGCGACGAACGCGTGGTTGTACCGGTGCAGGAATGGCCCGAGGTGTAGTTCCCATCTCGGCTTCAATCCGATCCCAGATTTGCGCGGGTGGGGCAACCGGTCGATCCTGTGGACTAATTGCGCGCGCCGAAGCCGCGACCGCCGTGAGTTCGTCGAGTTCGCCTTGGCATAGCAGGCATCCGCGGACGTGCTCAATGTCGTCGGGTAAAGCACTCTCGCCGAGGGCGATCAGTGCAATGGTGTCAGGGTCAAGGTGTGACACTGGTCGCCTCCAATCGTGTTTTAAGTCGGTCAAGTGATCGACGAATATGGCTTTTTACGGTTCCCAAGGGCAGGTCGAGAACACTAGCAATCTGGATATGGGTGAGATCATTAAAAAAGGCAAGTTCCATAATTTTTTGTTGTGGGTCACCGAGCCGGCCCAGCTCGTCAGCCAACACAACCCGGTCCACGATCGTGTCGATCGAGAGCGTGTCAACCTGGTGAATCGGCTCCGAGCCGTCAGACTCGATGGCTTGGGTTGAGGCGATCTCGACGCGGGCCTTGGCCGAGTAGAAGTCGGCGATTTTGCGACGACAAATCCCTAAAAGCCACGCGGGTAATGCGCCTGCATTTGGATCAAATCCGGCGCGCCCCTTCCAAGCAGAGATAAAGACCGACTGGGTGACGTCTGCTGCATCGTCAGGGTTTCGGATTGATCGAAGTGCAATTGTGTACACCAAACTGGACCAACGCTCGTACATATCGCGGACGGCGCTTTCATCACCGCCGGCGAACCGCTCGGTCAGCTCGAGATCTGCTGTCTCTTTCACGCTGAGAACCTGCGTTGCCCGCGTGCGACTCGTCGATACGTCATTGGCTGAAGTGTGCATCACATTTACGATTCTGTCGAATCCGTGGGGGCACTATTCGAGGAAGAATCTGGCTCTGCACTCACAATAATGTTGGCCTCGTAGCCCACGCCTGGCTCGTAGTAGCCAATGCAGGAAATCAGAGTCAAGGTTTCCGCGCCGTCCTCTCGAAAGAGTTCCCGAAAGGGGAGTTTGGACTTCTTGATGCTCTCAACGCCCGTGACTTGATAAGTGATGCGGTTCCCGACCTCATTTGCTACCACTATCGGGTCTCCCACCTCCAAGCTTTCCAGTGAGTAGAAAGCCCCGATCCCGAAATTGCGTCCATCGCGGTGACCGACAATCACACTGGAACCAACGCCGGTGCCTGGGGTTGCGCCGAACCGGTACCACCCCACCTGTGAAATGTCTTCCGGGATCTCCACCTGTCGGTCTTGGTCAACACCAACGGGGATCACTTTTGAGCGAACATCAATTGCCGGGATCTCAAGCCCAATGGGTGCGGAGCCGAGTACTGCTTGTTCCTTAGGAACGACTTCACCGATCCGAGTCGGCGTGGACCCATCTGGTGTACTGACACTCTCTTGAGTTGTATCGGTGCGGGAGGCTCCCGCCGGGTCAATCTGGGTCGAATCTTGGTTACTTGGTGAACCAAGCCCCGCCACCACGAACCAGATCGCGGAGCTGATCAGCAGGAGGACGCTGACTCCCAGCACAATCTGAGCGGGGCGGGGCTTGGTTTTCATCATCTAGCTATTGATGTGAGCCGTTGAGTTACGCGCGGCTGCGGTTCAAGCGAACTGCAGCACCGGCAACACCGGCTGCAGCGACGGTCATGAGACCGGCTGCAAGTAGGGCCGAGTTTGTTCCGCTACCGGAAGCAGCACCGCCACCTGCGGGAACGCCACCGGGCATTCCGTCAAGGCCGTCAATTGTCTGAACGGCCAGGGCAAGATCGCCAGCTTCTGCTGAACCCCACGCGTACACAATTGTGTTGGTGCCTTCGCTCAGATCAAGATCTGCTGGCCCAATTGCGACCGTGTCGGTTCCGGCCAGGACAACGTCAGCGGTGTACGTACCGGCTGGTACCTCAACGATTGCCTCGTCTGGGTTCACCAAGTTGGATGCGATTACGTTGCCATCTGCGCGGATATCGACCTCTGGTGCCGCTGCGATGTGACGGACGGTCAAACGAGCGTCTCCGGCCATCACTTCACTGATGTCGTTGACGTAGACGTTCAAGGCCGGGCTTCCGCTTGCGTCGAGGTTTGCGGTAACGGTTGCATTGGCACCTGCTGGCACTTCAACTCCCATTGCTGAAAGGACCGCGTCGCTATCTGCTGGGGTTGAACCATCGGCATATACGCCTAGGTCGTAACTTCCGGCGGGGACAACCAAGGTCTCGAGCGATCCTGGGGTGAAGTCGTCAATCAGCAGTGAATCACCGGCGTAGACGTCAACGACGTCAGCACCCAAGCCTGCGGGAATTGCGTGCAGGACTGAGACGGTGGCGTCATCTGCTGCCATTGCAGGGGCTGCGAACAGGCCTGCGGGGACGATCATGGCTCCGGCAACGATCGCCGAGGCGCGTAGCCGGTTCTTGGTACGAGAGGTTTTCATCGCTTCTCCTTATTATTGGGACGGTTCACGATTGGGGTTTTTCCGATCGCTACCCCCTTTACCGGGCAAAGAGCCACTTTGGATGCAGTATCTAAAAACTTTTTTTGGGCGTCCTCTAGGGTTAATCCGCTCACACACCAGGCGAGGTGGCAGAGCGGCCGAATGCAGGCGCCTTGAAAGCGCCCGAGGGGAAACTCTCCGGGGGTTCAAATCCCTCCCTCGCCGCACACGTGAAGGTCCCGGGACGGGAAATGGTTTGCTTCCGGGGACCTTCGCACTTGCGGGACCATCGCTTTTTACAGATTTTCGCAAGATACGCTCGGGCGCATGCTCAGGCTCGCCTTCTTGATCGTGATCGATATTGTGATTGTTGCCGGTATATCTATTGGCGTTGGAGCAACGGCACCGCGCTGGCGCGGGAAATGGCTCACCCGAGATTTTGGACCGCTGCACCTCGCTCCGTGGGAGACCCCACAATTCTTTAGGGCCATGAAAACGCACAAACTGGCAAAATCATTGCCTGAACTTGGGGCAGCTTTCGGTGGCGCAGCCAAGGATCAATTACCCAGTCGCGATGTCGCGCACATAGATTTATATTTAATTGAATTGCGCAGAGCCGAATGGGTCCACTGGATCTCGCTCTTTAGCTGGATCCCGATCGCATTTTTCAACCCGTGGTACTTGACCGTGGTCTTCGTCGCGATTCAGATTTGTGGCAACACGTCTTTTCTGCTGATCTTGCGGCACAACCGTCAGAGATTGTTGGCAATTAGAGCGCGAATCACATAACGGGTTTAGATCGTCGAAGTGTCGATCACGAATCGGTATTTCACGTCGCTGTTCACCACGCGTTCCCAGGCAGTATCAATGTCCTTGGCGTCGATCACCTCAACGTCGGATCCAAATCCGTGCTCGGCGCAGAAGTCGAGCATCTCTTGGGTTTCCTGGATCCCGCCAATATTTGACCCGGCCAAGCTTCTCCTGGCTCCGGTCAATGAGAAAGTGCGTACAGACAGGGCGTCCAGTGGGAGCCCCACCATGACCATGGCGCCATCGAGGGTGAGTAGCGACAAGTATCGGTCAACATCCAAATTAGCCGAGACCGTATTAATGATCAGATCGAACGAGTATCGCGCGCTTTTCATGGCTTCTTTGTCCGTCGACAATAGGAAGTGGTCTGCGCCGAGCCGCAACGCATCTGCTTCTTTGTGGGGTGAGTGGCTAATCAGTGTTACTTCAGCACCCATTGCGTGCGCGATTTTGACTCCCATGTGCCCCAGTCCCCCAAGGCCAACAATTCCCACGCGAACTCCTGGCCCGGCTCCCCATTTGCGCAATGGGGAGTACAGCGTGATGCCGGCACACATCAGTGGAGCGGCAACATCAAGCCCCAAGGCCGCAGGAATAGTGAGTCCGTAATGTTCATCTACAACTATCGCAGTTGAGTAACCGCCATAAGTGGGTGTTTCTTGATCTGCTTCGCGGCCGTTGTAGGTAACGCTCACGTGACCCTGGCAATATTGCTCAAGACCTGCCTTGCAGTTTTCACATTCTCGGCATGAGTCGACAAAGCAACCAACACCGGCGTGATCGCCGACCGTGAATTTTGTGACAGCAGAGCCAACTTCGGTGACAACTCCGGCGATTTCGTGACCCGGCACCATGGGGAAGATTGCTTGACCCCATTCTTCACGGGCTTGGTGGATGTCAGAATGACAGACCCCAGAAAATTTTATGTCAATCAAAATATCGTGGGGTCGCAGATCGCGACGTTCAATAGTGGTGGGTTCTAGTGGTGCACCGGCACTTGCTGCGGCGTAAGCAGAAACCTTCACGGGACTCCTTAGTTCTGTGGCAGTTGCCACACTCGAGCACCGCCAACCAACGCGGCAGTATTGGGCACAATAACAACGTCGTCACCAAGTCTCGCGATCGCACTGGACGTGAGTGCGCGGGCATTTCCACCACCGAGGTACACGCGGTCCCACAGAAAAACTGGACGTAAGACATCGACGGCGCGAGCAACCCTTCGTGACCAGAGCGCATCTCCTAGTCGCCTTCGCTCATGCTCGCCGATATACATGTCGTATGAGAGACCCCAGCGAACGGGAGCTTGTGAGAGTTCCACATGCGGAGCTAAAACCCCACCGTCAAATATTGCGTTCCCCAGTCCGGTACCCAGGGTTAACACAAGTTCAAGCCCTGCCCCGGCAATAACGCCAGCACCATGCATCTCTGCATCGTTGAGAACAATTGTCGGCATGTCCCACGCTTTGGTTAAGGTAGTTCGGGCATCAAAGTTTTCCCACTCCTGCACGAGTTCGGGAACAATTTTCGAACGCGGTCCGGATCGGGTAATGTAGTGCGGGGTTGTAATTACTACCCCGTGACGAATCATTCCTGGCAGTCCGACGGTTGCTCGTTGCGCAGTGGGCAATTGGCGTGCTAAATCGAGCAGGGTTGAAATGAATAAATCGGTGCTCAGGGGATACGGGGTCGGTACTCGAATCGGCGCACTCCGCATTGTTCCGGCCTCATCGAGCACCGAACCCTTGATCCCACCGCCACCGCAATCGATGGCTAGAGTGTTGATTTTGGTGCCCATGACCGGCAAGTGTGCCCTAAATGATCAGGCATTAGGCTAAGTGGGCTGCTTTCGGCCTTTGTCCCGGTACTTCACTGGAAACTTAGTTTGGAATTGGCGTGGAGGCGTCGCCTAGTGGTCTATGGCGCCGCACTGCTAATGCGGTTTGGGTTCACCCCCATCGAGGGTTCAAATCCCTCCGCCTCCGCCGTGTGCACATGCTCTCGCTAGACTTTCGCACTGCACACGTTCGGCGCCCGTAGCTCAACGGATAGAGCATCTGACTACGGATCAGAAGGTTTGGGGTTCGAATCCCTACGGGCGCACTCTGTCGTGTCTCGGGACATGCTTATAGCTTGTCTCGAGTCATGCTTATATTTTTTTGGGTTTGAATGTGTAGCCTTTGGGCATTCCTCCTTGTCGGGGTGTTCCTTTTTTGGGTCCTGGTTTGATGCCTCGTGGTTGGTAGTCGGTGTCGGGGTTGATGGTGAGTTCACGGAGTATTTCTCCGGTTTCGGTGTTGATGACGGTGACGTCGAGGTTGTTGATGAGCATTTTGATTTTGGTTCCTGCGTGTTCTGCGCCGAGTCCTATGTCGTGCCAGCGGCCTGCTCGGCTTAGTGTGACTTTTCCGTTTTTGCCGACTTTGTCTTTGGGGAGTGCTCCGAGTTTGGTTGACATCAATCTGTAGCGTTTGACGCTGCTGGAAGGATGTGTGTTATGCCTCGTGCTTATCCGGAAGAGTTCGCATCTGACGTTGCCCGCGATCGCGCGGAGAAATGAAGCCCCTATAGCCCAGATCGCGAAGGATTTCGGTATTTCTGATGCCGTGATCGCAGCGCTTGGCTTGCCAAGGCTGATATTGAAGATGGCCCGAAACCTGTTACGGCCGCGATGGAGTCCGCGGAGTTGCAGCAAGCGAATAAACGCATTCGCTTGCTGGAGATGGGCAATGCTGGTCTCCGCCCCGCCGTTCGTGTGTCTGGGACGGGGCATCAACCCAAAATGATGTTCCCTCATTACTGCGCGATCTCGCGCTCGAGGGGATCCCGGTTTCGCTGTCCTGCAGGATGTTGGGGTTTTCCCGGCAGGGCTATTGCCCCTGGCGTGTGAACCCGGTATGTGAGCGTGATTGGAGTGATGCGCATGTGATCAACCAAATCAGATCGATCCGGAAGAAAGATTCCACCTTTGGTTACCGCTTGATCACCGATGAGCTCAAAGACGCGTCCGTCGTGATGGGTGAGAATCGCGCGCATCGCTTATGCCGTGAAAACAGGTTGTATTCGGGCATTATTCGCCCTAAACGTGGTTCAGGGAAAACACCAGGGCCAGCGGTCCATGATGATTTACTCAAGCGTAATTTCACGACTGAGCGTGTGAGTGAGAAATGGCTGCTGGGCATCACTGAACATTCCACGAATTCCGGCAAGCTTTACTTGTGCGCAATACTGGATTGCTCATCACGACGTATCGTGGGATATTCCATGGATTCACGCATGAAATCATCCTTGGCTGTGAACGCTCTACGCCACGCAGGGAACGCACGTAAACCGGTTAATTTCCAGTCGTTTGCGTATTGGATTGGCGTGAACTTAGTCGTGAACTCCGCGAGGTGCACATGTTCCCGCCTTGTGGAGTTGGGAGTCGACCCGTAGCCGAACAGGTTTTTTTGCGGGCGTCTTAATCCGAGTGAAAAGGTGTTTCATTGCGAGTCTGCCCATTTCAAAAAGGGGTTGTTGCATCGTGGTGAGATTCAGTGTCCGAAGGGAGGCAAGTGCCATGCCGTCATAGCCAATCACGGAGATATCGGAGGGAACACTGCGGCCAGAATCGGCCACCGCGGCCATAACTCCAAGAGCTGAAAGGTCGTTGGCAACGAAAATCGCCGTGGTGGTGGGTTGAGCTGCGAGTAATTCATTCGCTGCTTGATAACCACCGGCATCAGTGAAATCACCGATATAAATATCGATATTGCTCCGCAGGCCAGCTGCATTCATCGCATCTCGGTATCCGGCTTCACGGTCGCGTGAAATCTGATTGTTTCCACCGGTGATGTGCGCGATGCGAGTGTGTCCTAATGAGATCAGATACTCAACAGCGGTGCAAGCTCCGGCATGGTCGTCGTTACTAATGGTGTCGATATTGCGACCGGTGACATCATCGCGCGTGATGATTGCAATGGGGCGTTCATCGGACATTTTTTTAATCGTCTCGGCGCTTAAGCGATGGGCAATCAAAATGATTCCCTCCACTTGAAATTCAAGTAAGCGTGCTAACTCTGATTCTTGGCGAGCAGTATCAGCGGAGCCCGTAACAATCAACGAGTTATAGCCCTTGCTGCCGGCGACTTCCTGAACTCCCTCAAGAATCTGCGCAAAAATTGGATTGTTGAAATCAAGAACCAACACACCGATTGCCCAGCTGCGACGGTCGGCCAGACTCCGCGCTGCAGCATTGGGGCGATAGCCAAGTTCTGCGGCCGCCCTCTCAATGGTTTGGCGGCTTTCCGCTGACACTCTGTCTGACCCGCGCAGTGCCATCGAAACCAAAGACTTGGAGACCCCCGCCTTGGCAGCAACATCGTGAATCGTCGGTTTATGGACGGCCATGGTTGCATCCTTGGGTGTCTGGCGCTGCCGTGGTGAAAGTGCTGTGCACGTCAATGAGCACGGAGCGTTTGGCTGATGAATTCTGAAAAAGCCCATTTTGGCCATGTGATGTGGCTCTCAGGATTTTTCGAGAACTGGCTTGCGCGATGCGCGGTCGGTATGACACGATCAGAACATTAGTTGGAACGTTCCAAGAAGGGGACCCCGGTGTCAGATTTTCTGCAACGCATAGCTTCGGCTCCGATTTCTTGGGGCATTTGCGAAGTCCCCGGATGGGGGGCGATGCTGCCTACCCAGCGGGTCTTGTCAGAAATGTCTGGATTGGGCTTGTCTGCTACCGAGTTAGGCGCACCGGGATTTCTGCCCGATGCACCCGATGAAGTGGCAGCAATGCTTTGTGCCGTCAATATGACTCTGATCGGTGGGTTCACCCCGCTGGTCGCGCACGATCGCTCCCAAGAGGCAAAGAGCATTGCGCAGGCGCGCAAGATTGCCGCACTATTCCAAGCTGCAGGTGCAACAAAGTTTATTACGGCGGCCGTCACAGACTGGGGCTGGGCAGAACCTCACCCGCCAACGGCCGAAGAACTGAAACAAATGAACAAGATCTTTGGAATAGTCGATGAAATCTGCGCCGAACACGGACTAGAGCAGGTTTTGCATTCCCATGTTCTGACCATGGTGGAAACAGATTCTGATTTACAAAAAGTCCTTGAGACGTGCGATGTCCACTGGTGCCTAGACACTGGTCATCTGGCCATTGGGGGTACTGACCCCGTTGAGTTTGCCACAGTTGCTTTCGACCGGGTTGGGCATGTGCATCTCAAGGATGTTGATCTTTCCAAAGTCGGGCCGGTCATGCGCCGTGAAAAATCCATCATGCAAGGCGTCCAGGATGGACTATTCACGGAACTTGGACAGGGTGATGTTGATATTGCCGGTGTCATCGAGGCATTAGAAAGCAGGGGCTACCAAGGGTGGTATGTCATCGAGCAAGACACTGCAATCACTGATGGAATGCCAGCAGTGGGTGAAGGTCCCATCAGGCAGGTCACCAACTCACTGAATTTCTTAAAGAGCACCGTGGCTCCACGAATTAACGTGGGTGCCTGACGCCGTTATGAAAAAGCTTGATGTGATCTCCGTGGGGCGTGTAAGTGTTGACCTTTACGCCCAACAGAATGGTGCCTCATTTCTTGAGCCGCAGACGTTTTTGAAATCTGTCGGCGGGTCGCCCACAAATGTCGCCGTAGCCTCAGCCCGTTATGGCTTACATGCCGCGGTGTTTACCGCGGTGGGTGGCGATGCCTTGGGCCAATATGTCATCACGCAATTATCACGATGGAATGTTGATACACAGTTTATTGGAGTTAAGTCCGAATCACAAACCCCGGTTGTCCTCGCTGCACTTGATCCGCCGCAGGATCCGCAGGTCACTTTCTATCGGAATAACGCCCCGGATACATCGATAATCAGTTCACCTGAAATGGATCGAGCTATTCAGGAAGCGTGTGTTTTCTGGATCAGTGCGGGTGCATTGGCGCAGGGCACAACCGCAGACGCAACACAAGCGTGGGCAGCAATGCGGTCGCGGCAAGAACACACAATCGTTGACCTGGATTACCGCCCCACACTATGGGAATCCAAATTTGCAGCACGCGAGAAAGTACGTCAAGTACTTGACCACTGCACCGTTGCAGTGGGAAATCGCGCTGAGTGCGACATGGCAGTGGGCGAAAGTGACCCTGACAAGGCGGCGGATGCGTTGCTCGAATTAGGTGTCGCACTTGCCGTTGTGAAGATGGGAGAAGGTGGCGTAATGTTGGCCAGTGACGTTGAACGCGTTCGCATCGATCCCGTTTCAGTTGATCTCGTGTGCGGGCTTGGCGCAGGTGATGCATTCGGCGGAGCACTCGTCCTGGGATTGCTATCGGACTGGGGTTTGACAGAGATCGGTCAGTTTGCAAATGCTGCAGGGGCCTATGTTGTGAGCCAGCTTTCCTGCGCCGACGACATGCCAACACGGGAGCAAGTACGCGAGCTTATTCAGCACAATAATCGAGACTTAGCAGGGAGCGGCACATGAGCGCATTAACGCGTAATCAATATTTAGGGATCCTCGAAGCCCGACTTCGCGCCCCCGAGGATTTACGCAGTGCATTGGTAAATCGAAAGCGGCGGCCCATTCTTGGTGCAGATGGAAACCTGCTAATGGTGGCTGCCGATCACACTGCGCGAGGCATGCTCACCGTTGATGGTGATCCTCTTGCGGTAGCGGACAGATTCAGCTTGTTGTCACGGTTAAAAGAAGCATTAGATATGCCCGAAGTTGACGGTGTCCTCGCTAGTGCCGATGTCCTCGAAGAACTTGCCTATGTCGGCGCTTTGAAAAAAAAGCTTGCAATTGGCACCATGAATCGTGGTGGAATCATTGGGGCATCATGGGAGTTAGATGACCGGATGACGGCCTATGACCCGGAGCGAATTGCCGCCTATGGCCTCGATGGCGGGAAGCTCTTGCTGCGCATTGAAGACACCGACGCAGGTGTCGCATCAACCTTGGAATGGGCAGGTGCCGTTACCAGTCGCCTGGCCGATCACAAAATAATGTGTCTGCTCGAGCCACTCCCGTATTTGAAGGATGAATCAGGGCGCGCCTATCTGGATCACTCAACCGAAAGGCTGGTCAAAGTCGTTGCGATCGCGTCAGGACTCGGCGCATCATCGGCATACTCGTGGCTGAAAATCCCGGCAAGCCCCGACATGAAAATTGTCGCCGCCGCCACCACGCTGCCCATCCTCATGCTGGGTGGCGACCCGGGAGACAAAACCGATGAAGTATTTGATCTCTGGAAGAAAGCCATGGATGAACCTAATGTTCGGGGATTGGTTGTTGGTCGAGCACTGCTCTATCCGCGCGGGAATGACGTTCCTGCCGCAGTGAGCGCAGCTGCCCACTTCGTGCACGTCAAGGTGAAAGCATGAGTTGGTATTTGCCCGCGGGTACATCTCGTGCGGGAAATGTCGAAACAAACATAACTCCTGAAAGTGCTGGCTGGGCGTACTCAGGGATGCAGGTCTACACACTTGAGGCCGGGACCAACATCGACTTTGAACTTGCTCATGAAGAGTGCGTGATCGTGCCACTGTCCTCACAAAATATTTCAGTCACAACCAACCACGGGGAATTTCACCTGCAGGGCCGAGAGGGAGTTTTTGCTGCGGTGACCGATTGGCTCTATCTGCCCAATGGTTCATCCGCTTCCCTGGTCGCAGACTCGGGTGAAGTAGCTGTGTGCACGGCTCGGGCGCAGTCTGATTTTCCAGCGTGCTATACGCCAGCGCAGAACGTTCCGGTTGAAGTGCGTGGTGGTGGGAAGGCATCCCGGCAGGTCACCAACATCGCAACCCCGGATTCGTTCAAGGGTGCGCGCAAAATTAACGTCTGCGAAGTCATCACGCCTGGAGGGAATTGGTCATCATGGCCGCCGCACCGGCATGATGGAATCGATGGATGCGTCGCAACAAATGAGGAGATCTATTACTTCCGAATTGGGCGTGAAGAGTCTCTGCATGGTGATCCAGTCGGTCTGGGCACCTTCCACGTTTACACCATCGATGGATCAGTTGATGAATCAGTCACGGTAAAAGACGGTGACGCCTACCTGGTTCCCCAGGGCTACCACGGTCCCACTATCGCTCCGCCGGAATACCCCATGTATTTCTTGAATGTGTTAGCAGGCCCTGCGGAAGATCGAACTATGGCTTTTTGCGATGATCCCGACCATCATTGGATCAGACAAACTTGGGAAACCCAAGGAACTGATCCACGCTTGCCCTACACATCCGCGCACGGCCGAACTCAAGGAAACAACTCGTGAAAAAAGTTGGCATCGCTGTTCTTGGACTGGGCTGGATGGGTCAAGCGCACAGTCGGTCAATGTTGCGGATCCCGTCGCTATTTCCAGACCGGGAGGTGCAACCCGAGTTAATCGTTTGCGCCGACATTGATGCATCCCGCCGCGAGCGTGCCGTTCAAGATTTTGGGTTCCTCGAAGCTGTTGAAGACTGGCAGCAGGCGGTCAATGACCCTCGGGTAGATGCCGTGTGGGTGACATCGCCCAACATGATGCATATCCCCATGATCGAGGCTGCGTGTGCTGCAGGTAAAGCGGTATTCAGTGAGAAGCCAATCGGCGGTAAGCCAGAACATGCAGTAGCTGCGCTCGCGGCAGCAAACGCAGCGGGAGTGAAGTCAGGTGTTGGTTATAACTACCTTTGGGCACCGCTCGTTATTCACTCGAAAGCGCTTATCGATTCAGGTGCGATTGGTGAGATCACGCATTACCGTGGCCGCTTTCTATCCATGTATGGCAGCGATGAATTGGGCCTACTCACCTGGCGGTTCTTCTTGGACCAGGCTGGATATGGCGTGACAAGCGATATTTTGAGCCACTCGGTGTCGCTGGCTCAGTACCTCGCTGGGCCAATCTCTGAAGTTGTTGGCATGAAGAATATGACCATTACGCACCGCCCTATTCCACAGGAAGGTGCCGCGGGTCACTATGGGCGTGGAAAGCCAGAAGACCCCAAGGGTTTGGTGGAGAATGAGGACTTCGCATCCATGTTGTGCACATTTGCATCGGGTGCAACGGGAACATTTGAAGCAAGCCGCACCATGGTGGGTCCAGAGAGCCAGAATGCATTTGAAATATACGGAACAAAGGGTGCGATCTACTGGAATCTAGAGCGGCTCAATGAACTCAGTGTGTATCGATTGACCGAGGATCTCAGTAGTGGATTCACCACAGTTTTCGGTGGGGATCGATTCCCATTCCACGGTGCATTTGCGCCAGGTCAAGCGAACAACATCGGGTTCGAGGACTTAGTGGCCATCGAAGACTTCGCCTTCCTTCAGTCTCTGGTTAATGACACGAAATTTTCACCCTCGTTCACCGAGGCTGTTGACGTGGTCAATGTTCAACAAGCACTCATTAACTCGTGGGAAACGCGCGCCTGGGAGCCGGTTGTTTCGTTGGCCCCTGAAGGAAAATGATCCACTTACGCTTGGCAGGAGAGCATATGTCCACCGTTCAGATCACGACAGCTGAAGCACTTGTCCGCTTTCTCGTTGCACAGAGGATTGATGCGGAGGGCACCACGGAGCAGCTATTCCCCGGTGTCATAGGTATTTTTGGTCATGGCAACGTGACGAGTTTGGGGCATTCCCTTGAACAACACCGCGATGAAATTCCTCTGTGGCGCGGGCAAAATGAGCAAGGCATGGGTTTGGCTGCCGCGGCGTATGCAAAGGCTAAGCAACGCAGGCAGATACTCATCGCAACAAGTTCCATTGGGCCTGGTGCCACCAATATGGTGACGGCGGCAGGTGTCGCTATGTCAAACAGGCTTCCCGTTCTTTTCATTAGTGGAGACACCTTCACCAGCCGCCTACCTGACCCAGTTCTCCAGCAGGTTGAACATTTTGGTAACCCGACCATTACCGTTAATGATGCATTCAAGCCGGTTGTGCGTTACTGGGACCGAATCACGCACCCAGCGCAGTTATTGACTTCATTACCCCAAATGGTGAGCACGCTGCTTGACCCTGCTGACTGCGGACCCGCATTTATTGGGCTACCCCAAGATATTGCAGCCATGGCATATGATTTCCCTGAATCATTCTTTGACCCGATACTCCACCACATACCCCGGTACGGCGCTGACGCCCAACAAATCTCACATGCGATTGAATTGATTAAGAACGCCAAGCGCCCAGTGATCATCGCAGGGGGAGGCGTGCACTATTCGCGCGCTGAAGCGCAATTGTCGGAGTTTGCGCACAGTCATGGAATTCCAGTGGTTGAAACGGTGGCGGGGAAATCGAGTTTGGTCGCAAGTGAATCGATGTATGTTGGAGCGGTGGGTGTCACTGGTGCTAATCCGGCCAACGAGCTCATTCGTCAATCGGATTTGGTGATTGCAATTGGCACACGATTAGAAGACTTCACCACCGGTTCTTGGACATTGATCCCTGAAACCACTCCAATTCTTGCGATCAACGCTGCGCGCTTCGATGCAATCAAGCATGCAGCGGTGGGTGTTGTGGGCGATGCTCAGTTATGTATGCAGACGATTTCAGCGGGACTGGGTGGCTACACCAGCGACGCTCGATGGCTCGAGACTGCATCCGGTTTACGCCAAGATTTTTTTGATTTCGTGACATCTCGTGTCACTCCAGATGGTGTATGGCCGCCCAGTTATGCGCAGATAATTGGAAAAGTCCATGACCAGTCAACGGAGGCCGACTATGTACTTACCGCTTCAGGTGGCCTTCCCGGCGAACTCAACATCAACTGGGCATCTCGATCAATTCGCAGTTTTGATTGCGAGTACGGGTTTAGTTGCATGGGGTATGAAATCTCCGGCGCGTGGGGTGCGGCCATGGCCCACGCTGAATCTCCCAAGGCAACACAAGGAGATGTATTCGCATTCGTGGGCGATGGTTCATATTTAATGCTGAACTCTGATATCTACTCATCGGTGCTTTCAGGAAAGAAGTTCATTCTCCTTGTGTGCGACAACAAGGGATTTGCAGTCATTGAGCGCTTGCAGGTCGGTCAGGGTGGAAACTCATATAACAACATGCTCCGCGATTCCACGGGGCCCGGACATGAGGTGCGAGTCGACTTCGCCGCCAATGCGCGTTCCTTGGGTGCGCAGACAATCTCGGTGGCATCCATGGAGGAACTCGAGGCAGCCCTGGCGGTTGCGCGGAAGGCCATAACCACCGTGGCAATTGTTCTCGATGTTAGAGAGTCGGACTGGACCGAAGGCGGGGCGTTCTGGCAGGTTGGTGTGCCGGAGGTCAGCAACCTCGATTCCGTAAATCAAGCGCGGGAAGCCATGAACCAGGGTCTGGCCTCCCAGCGACGCGGCAGATAACCCCGAGCACCAACATTCGTTGATAACGAGTTGATAACTCATTAGTAAATGCCCTGTACGGGGGCGACAAGGCAATCCATAATGGCGATGTTGGAACGTTCCAATTTTCGTCCTGTCATGGGCCGTTCTTCCATTCAAGTTACAAATGATCATGAGCAATATCGCGCCACCCGGTGCAGAGAGAAGGGAAACCCATGAAAGTAAGAAAAGTTGCAGTCGTTATCGCGGCTGCCTCAGCACTCGTGCTCGCTGGCTGTTCCTCCGACAGTGGAGACACTGCTGCGGACAGCGGCACGGCAGCTGCAGACACTTCCAATGCAGACATCAAAATCTGCATGGTTACACACGGTGATGGCGGTGGATTCTGGTCCGTTGCTAAGGCTGGCGCTGTCAAGGCTGGCGAAGACCTCGGTGTGACATTTGATTACCAAGAGTCCAACAACGATGCCGAAGCACAAGCACAGCTCATTGAGGCTGACGTCTCCGGTGGTTGCGATGCTATTGCAGTGTCCGCACCTAACCCGGATGCCATCAAGGACGCAATGGCCAAGGCTGAAGCCGCTGGTATCCCATTGGTCACGATGAACTCCGGAAGCCAGGTGTTCAAGGAACTCGGTGCATTCACCCACGTTGGCCAGGATGAAATCATCGCGGGCCGCGAGGCAGGCACCAAGTTCAAAGAAGCAGGAGCAACCAAGGTTCTCTGCCCAATTCAGGAGCAGAACAACATTGGTCTGCAGGAGCGTTGCGACGGAGCCAAGGAAACATTCGGCAACGTTGAAAACCTCCAGCTCTCAGCAGGTCTTGCTGACCTTGCAAAGAGCCAGGCTGAGATCCAAGCAAAGCTTGAATCAGATCCTTCAATCGATGCCGTGTTCGCACTCAACGCTGACATTGCTACCGCTGCAGCACTTCCCGCAGCACAGGCAACAGGCCGCGACATCATGATCGGCACAGTTGACCTCTCGGGTGATGCAGTGCAGGCAATCGCCGATGGCGACATCATGTTTGCAATCGATCAGCAGCAGTACGCACAGGGCTACCTGTCCGTTGCGCTTCTCTACCTGAACTTGCTCAATGGGCATGAATTGGGTGGCGGTCTGCCGATGTACACCGGTCCTGGTTTCGTTGTTCAGGACAATGCCGCACTCGTACAAGAGCTGGCAACAAACGGTACTCGCTAGTCCGTTGAAAAAGGATTGTGTGGGTGAGGCGCATTGCGCCTCACCCACACACCTCAATCAATAATCACAGGAGAGATATGTCGACCGCAATCGCAGCAGGTGATGAGCGTTTAGCTCGTAGTAGCACATTCGTCAGGGTCATGCGTCGCCCGGAAATTGGCGCGCTCATGGGTGCGATTGTGGTTTATGTCTTCTTCTCAGCAGTTGATACAACAGGAACTTTTGTCGGCCTTAACGGGGCCGCGCGGTGGACTGACGTTGCCGCCACAACCGGAATCGTCGCAGTAGCCGTAGCCCTGCTCATGATTGGCGGGGAGTTCGACCTTTCCGCTGGTGTCATGATAGGTACATCGGGTCTCTTTGCGGGCCTGCTCATCAGCGAATACAGCGTGCCGGTGTGGCCCGCTATCGGGCTCACATTCGTCTTTGCGGCCTGCATTGGCTTACTCAATGGTTGGCTTGTGGTCAAAACAGGTTTGCCGTCCTTCATCGTCACTCTCGCCATGTTCTTCTCACTGCGCGGAGTGAACCTTGGTGTCACCAAACTCCTCACAGACACCGTGCGTGTGGCAGACATTGATGAGGGTGAAGGATTTGAAAGCGCACGCGCAGTCTTTGCTGCTGAACTTTGGCAGCCTTATGGCTTCAAGGTCGCTGTGATTTGGTGGGTAGTCCTCACCGTTATTGCGACCTGGGTGCTGACTCGCACCAAGTTTGGCAACTGGATCTTTGCTGTCGGTGGGGATAAGCTCGCGGCTCGCAATACGGGTGTCCCCGTAAACCGCACTAAAATTCTGCTCTTCATGAATACCTCAATGTCAGCTGCGCTCGTTGGCATCATCAGCCTGATGCGCTTGCGTTCCATGCAGGCAGGCCAGGGTGTCGGCGAGGAATTCGTCTTCATCATTGCCGCTGTTGTCGGTGGTTGCCTTCTGACGGGGGGTTACGGGTCAGCAATCGGTGCATCCATTGGTGCGGCCATCATTGGAATGGCATTCATCGGTATTGCATATGCAGGCTGGAACACTGACTGGTCCTGGTTATTCCTCGGCTTGATTCTCTTCGTTGCGGTTTTGACCAACAGCGTAATTGGCAAGCGATTCTCGGGAGGCCGAAAATGACGCAGAACACGGCTGTCGACACTGCTGCGCTGCGGCTTGATAACGTCACCATGCGTTTTGGCAGTGTGATTGCACTGAGCGATGTGTCCATGCACGTTGATTCAGGAACTGTTACCTGTGTTCTCGGAGACAACGGCGCGGGCAAATCAAGCCTGATCAAGATTCTGAGTGGCGTGTATACCCCATCCGATGGCGAATTTCTCCTCGAGGGAAAGAAGGCTAATTTCTCGTCACCTCGAGACGCCCTCGACCATGGAATTGCCACGGTGTTCCAGGATTTGGCCACAGTTCCGCTCATGAGTGTTTGGCGAAACTTCTTTTTGGGCAATGAACCCACCAAAGGCGTGTTCCCGTTCAAACGGCTCAACACCAAATACGCCAAGGCTGCTTGCAAGACCGAACTCATGGACATGGGTATCGACATCAGGGATCCTGATCAAGCGGTCGGAACGCTCTCCGGTGGCGAGCGTCAGGCAGTTGCCATTGCCCGTGCGGTCCACTTTGGTGCCAAGGTTCTCATTCTCGATGAACCTACGAGTGCGCTCGGCGTCAAGCAATCCGGAGTAGTTTTGAAATATGTTCTCCAGGCAAAAGAACGTGGAGTGGCAGTGGTCTTCATCACCCACAACCCGAACCACGCATTCCTGGTGGGGGACCGTTTCTTCCTACTTAACCGAGGCAAGATGGTTGCCCAGTATGAGCGGGCGGAAGTATCCCGCGAAGAACTCGTGCGTGCGATGGCCGGTGGTGCTGAACTTGATGCCTTGGAACATGAGCTGGAGACACTCACCACCGAATAGATTTGGCATTCGAGCGATCGTTTGTGTCATATACAAAGGTGCAGGTTTCGTGATGATCTCTAAGAGAGGAAATGTGCGTGGACAAAGCAATACGCATGGGTGTGGCTGGTGTTGGTCGCATCGGCAAGATGCACGCCGAAATTATTTCCCGCAAAATCACAGGACTTGATCTGGTGGCCGTAGCCGACGTTAATCGGGCGGCTTCGGATTCAGTGAGCTCGGAACTTGGAGTTGAAGCCCGGAGCGTTGCTGACTTGATTGCAAGCTCTGACATCGATGCAATTGCAATCTGCACCAGCACAGACACCCACGTTGACCTCATTGAGGCATGTGCTGCCGCGGGCAAGGCAATATTTTGTGAGAAGCCAATTAGCCTCGATATTGCTGCTGTCGATCGAGCCTTAGCCAAGGTTGATAAGGCAGGAGTGCCGTTCATGGTGGGTTTCAATCGAAGATTTGATCCCTCCCATAAATCTGTTCGTGACGCCGTGCTGGAAGGCAAAGTCGGGGAAACACATTTGGCGCGAATTACGAGTCGTGATCCAGGTCCACCACCCATTGAATACATAAAGGTGAGCGGTGGAATTTTCATCGACATGATGATTCATGACTTGGACATGGCCGCTTACACGGTTGGCTCACCCATTGTGGAGGTGTATGCCAAGGGCGCCGTTCGCATCGACCCGGCTATTGGTGCGGCAGGGGACATTGACACCGCGGTCGTTATTCTCACCCACGCAGATGGAACGCTCACGACCATTGATAACAGCCGTGAAGCCAAGTATGGCTATGACCAACGGGTTGAGGTCTTTGGTTCCAAGGGGCTTGCCGCATCTGACAATCCCATGATGCATGCGGGAATCACCATGAATGCTGAAGGAACACAAGCAACACCATTGCCCTACTTTTTTCTCGAGCGTTACGCCGATTCCTATGTTCACCAATGGGAAGCGTTCAGGGATTACCTGCAATCAGGTGGCATCTCGCCAGCATCAGCGCAGGATGCCCGTGCGCCCATTGCAGCTGCGATCGCAGCCAAGGAATCTTTGACTACTGGTCATCCAGTGAAAGTGAAGTAATTGCCGTGAAAAAGGTTCTCGTCACAGGCGGTACCGGCTTCGTCGGATCCCATGTGGTGGAAGTCCTCAACCACCGCGGAATGCACCCGGTGGTTGCAACTCGTTCCCCATTAGAAGCCAGTTTTCCTTGGGATTCAATCGTGGTGGACTACCTCAATCAAGAGTCGGTGGAATCCGCGGTCGGGACGGTAGACGCCGTTGTTCACAGCGCAATTCTTAATGATTTCAGTGTCATGCAAAATAATCGGCGCTATGCCTATGACTCCTATGTTGTATCAACTCAAAATCTGAGTAACGCGGCAAGTGATAAACCGTTTGTGTTTATCTCCACGGACTGGGTGATGGATGGAACCGGTCACATGGTCCCAGAGGATGAACCGCCTAACCCCCTCAACATTTACGGAGTGCTCAAGGCATTCGGCGAGATGGTGGTCAAGGACCGCAAACACTTGGGTTCAATCGCGCGGGTGGGTGGGATCCTTGGAAAGCACAGACTGGCTGATCAAGGACCACGACAGCAGGATTGCGGTTTTGGGTTTTTTGTGACTTCCATGATTGAGCAATTGAGCAAAGGTAAGGAATTCACGGTCTGGATGGATGACAATGTCAACATGGTGGCATCGCCATCCCACGCAACCGAGATTGGCGCCAGCATCCACCGCATGATTGAGCGAGAGGTGGAAGGGACTTTTCATTTAATGGCCAGTGAGTCCATCGGCAGAATGGAACTCGCGTTGTTGGCTGCCAACATTTTTGGGCTCGACTCGGAACTCATCACCACGGGCCCGGTTCCTCCTGAAGGAGTGTTTCCGGCAGCGGTCCCACGCGATACCAGCCTTGACTGCACACAGACCCGCAGGATTCTTGACTTAGACCCCTACTCCGTCGCAGACTATTTGTGTATGTTGAAACGTGAAATGGAATCAGGGACACTCGTCCCTCTGACACCGCAGGTTACATAGAAAAAACAAAGGAGGGATCACGATGACTGTTACTGAAAATGCATGGATGAATGCGACAGATGTTGAACTCGCTGACTTTGAACGAGTGGTGACCCAAGAAACGGATCTCAGTGAATTTCCCAATGCAATCAGGGTGGACAAGGGTGTTCTCATCTATGACTGCGCTCAGCTGAACTTTGCTGACCCAGATAACAGGCGTGAAATTGAGGCGGAACTTTCTCGAGCCTTGGATCGCGGCCCCGGTGTATACGTTCTCAGGGGTGCATACGGTGACACGAACGTAATTGATCAGGCAAGTCAAATATTCATGGATATTCTGGCGAGCGAGCGCGATGCCGGTGGACCCGTGGGCGACCATTTTGGCAAGGCGAGTGTTAATGGCAGAATTTGGAATGCTCAGCAGAAGTTGGCGCTGAGGGCGCCCGAGATTTTCGCGCGCTACTGCACTAACCAAGCAATTGCTACGGCCTGCCACTCTTGGCTGGGCCCTAATTATCAAATTACCGCTCAGGTCAATCTAGTTTTCCCCGGTGGCCAAGCGCAGGAACCTCATAATGATTATCACCTCGGCTTTCAATCCAATGAGTCATTGCAGCAATTTCCAGCACACGTGCACAAGTTCTCTCCGTTTCTCACCCTGCAGGGAGCCATAGCGCATTGCGATATGCCGGTAGAAAGTGGCACCACCATGCTCCTGCCGCATTCCCAGAAGTATCCACAAAGTTATCTTGCATGGCGTCATCAAGAAATAAAAGATTTCTTTGCGCAACACTTGATCCAACTGCCTCTGAGTAAAGGTGATGCCCTCTTCTTTAACCCTGCTCTGATGCATGGGGCAGGAACAAATCACTCATCGGACATTGAGCGAATGGCCAATTTACTTCAAGTGTCATCTGCGTTTGGTCGCGCAATGGAGAACTTAGACCGCAAAAAAATGTGTGAAGCCGTCTATCCATACCTGCTTGAAATGCAGCAATCAGGAACTCTCAGCAAGGAAGAAGTGGAAAACTCCGTGGCAGCGTGTGCTGAGGGCTACCCATTTCCCACAAATCTTGATAATGATCAACCAATTGGTGGACTTGCTCCAGAAAGCCAAGCACACATCATGCGTGCCTCACTGGCTCAAGGGCTCTCTACGGGGGAGTTCATTCAATTACTGAATGACCAGGTGATCCGAACTTCTTCCTAGGGTCGTCCTGTAGGACAACATCTGGGCGGTAAATCCACTTCGGGCAGCGGTGTTTGTGGTGAGAAGAGGCATTTGCCGTCTGGCGTCAGCAACATTCAAACGTTCGAACCCGCGAGAGGGAACTTGAGGCTGGAGATGCGAGCCGCACTTCTATTAAATAGGGGCGCGACAACTTAGACTGTGACTCTCGAGAGGTGGGCGAAATTTCAGGATGGGCACACACGTGAATCCACAATTTTTAGCTAACAGTGATAAAAACCTCAAACAATCACGGATCACCGAGTTAACTTCATGAGCGCGCCGACGTGGAGCCCGGAGCCAATCGCTGCTCAATTAGCCCAGATTGCATCTTTTGAGAGGTTTGCGCGGAGCTCGGGGCGGGTTCCGGTTGATGTGCGTTTGCATGAGTGGTCGGTGACAGATCTGGATGGTTTCTGGTCGGCAGTTTGGGACTTCTATGACGTTGTCGGGGCAAAGGGTGAGGTCGCTTATCGCGAGTCGATGCTGCCGAAAGCAGAATTTTTCCCTGATGCGCGGTTGAATATCGCTGAAAACATGTTGCGAGAGTGGCCGAGTTCGACTCAGGTCAGGGTGATCGAGTCCGGTGAGGTTGATTCCGGTGTCGGGATACGGGCTGAGTTGTCAAGAGATGACCTCGTGGCCCGAGTGGCGCAGTTCGCTGCCGTACTTCGCGCGCGCGGTGTGGGTGTCGGTGATCGGATCGTGTTGATTTTGCCCGTTGGCATCGATGCGCTGGTGAGTAATCTGGGAGCACTAGCTATGGGTGCTGTCGTGAGCAGCGTGGCCCCAGAGTTCGGTGCGCCGGCAATCTTGGATCGCATCGACCAACTCGATCCGAGTGTGCTTGTCGCGGCGGCCGATTACAACTGGAATGGCAGCCACTTCGATCGCATGGCGAACCTCGTTGAGACAATTAGTGGCTTGCCGAGCCTGCGACATGTGCTGCTCACCCGTGTTCACGGAGATGAAACCGGTGCTGATCCAATCCACGAAGCTGCTATGGCACTCGCTGGTCTTCCGGTCACGGTCGAAGGACTACCTGAATCGATGGCCGAACAAACGGGCGTGGCTCCAGAGTATGCGCGCCTTCCCTTTGATCACCCGGCATACGTGCTGTTCTCATCAGGAACTACCGGCAAGCCAAAGTGCCTTATTCATCGCGCGGGCGGGGTGCTGCTGAAGCACCTGACCGAGGTGGGCCTTCACTCGGATTGTGGAACCGGTGATCGGATGATGTTTTATTCGACCACAAGCTGGATGATGTGGAACTGGCAAGTTTCCTCACTGGCTACCGGTGCCGCATTGGTCATGCATGATGGTGCCGCGAATTACCCTGACCTGCTCGGACTCATTACTGCTGCACGACTGACCGGCGCCACCCATGTCGGTGTTGGCGCGCGCTTGCTAGACCAGATCCGACACGAAGGCCTGGACCTGCTGGGCGGCGGCCCTCTGCCAAAAATGCGCATGATCCTGGTCACCGGATCATCCCTCTCGGAGAGCACCGCCGCATGGCTTGCAGAACAACTGGGCCCGCAAGTGATGATCAACCCGATCTCTGGCGGCACAGATTTAGTTGGGGTGTTCGTTGGCGGTGACCCGACCCGCCCGTACTTTGCTGGCGAGATGACGGGCCCGAATCTCGGCTGCGATATTGACGTCCTCGACGATGACGGAAACTCCGTTTCACCTGGTGGCAGTGGTGAATTGGTCTGCCGCAAACCCTTTCCCACGGTTCCGCTGGGTATATGGGGTGATGACGACGGCAGTAAATTCTACGGCACCTACTTCGACAGCTGGCCGGGTATCTGGGCGCATGGCGACCATGCATCTTGGACCGAAAACGGTGGAATCGTTATCCACGGGCGCTCCGATGCCACCCTCAACGCCGGCGGCGTGCGCATAGGCACTGCCGAGATCTACGCAGCTATCGAAGACATCCGTGAGATCACTGATGCCATTTCCTTTGCTCAGGACTGGGACGGTGACACCCGCATCGTTCTCATCGTCACCCTAGCCGATGGACATGAACTTGACGCCGATCTGCGCAAGCGAATCAAGACCGCGATCCGCACCCGTTGCTCACCACGGCACGTACCTCAAGTCCTCGCCTCGGCTAGTTCTGTGCCCCGCACACGCACCGGCAAGCTCTCTGAGGTTGCAGTACGTGATGCCGTCAACGGTCGCCCAGTACAGGGGCGCGAAGCACTCGCTAACCCCGGAAGCCTCGATGAGATAGCCGCATTTCCCGAACTTCGTGAATGACCGTTCATATTCACCGGTGGGACACGGTGACAGCCCAGACAGTAAAGATCCCGCTTCTTACGAGTAAGACGTCGGGGGAAGTAAGCACGAGTTAATTTCTCAGGCTATCTGCGGAGCAGAAGGTTTGGGGTTTGAATCCCCTACGGGCGCACCAGCACACGACGGCGAATTTGAGCGTGGATCATGGTTTCGGCGGTCAACTCCCTCTTGAGCGCACTTTCCCCACTCGTTTCCCTGGAAGTGCCAAGTGTGAGGTAATTGAACTGGACGGTGAGCCGACATCGCTCGCGACGAGCAAGAAGCGGTCCGTGCTCAGGCTGCGACTGAGGTACCAGTACTTATCTTTTCGAAAGCTCGCGGGCGCGTTTGCGCCGGTAACGCTATGTGAGCCGCTAAATTGACCTGTACATACCTACGAAAGGAATGCAAATTATGACTAATGCTAATTCGGTTGGTTGGGCTGCCATGCGCCAGAGGGATGTAGTCGCCGGCTTTGGCTTCTTCGTCTTCACCAACATTTCACTACTTGCACTGATAGTTCTCGGTAAGGATGTCCTGGGTCACGACGGCTCGCACGATGCGAAAGTTGGCTTCGGCATCATTGCTGTCGCAGTGAATCTCCTGTTGTGGATTTGGAATGACTCGGCTATTAAAGATGTCGCGGCCAGTAGCAAAGATATTGCCGGTGCAGATCTTGAGACTAAAATCGGTCAAGAGTTTGTCAAGGCACCCTGGGCGATGTACCGCGGCCTAGTCCTTGTTATCACCGTCCTGGTCACAGGATCGCTCATCTATGGAGTCTTCTGGTAACAGCGTTTTTTGCTGCTGGGATCAACTAATTGAACCCAGCAGCAAGTCGCCATCAAACCTACGCTCGCATACCTGCTATGGCAGGAGTTGTCTCAGAACGCAAGATCAATGTTCTAGTAAAAATTATTCCTCTGGGTTAGCGATAGCTGATGCGCCCGCAGCAATCCCAACAGAGTTCAGGCATGAGATCGCGCCAGCGCGCTCTGACTCACTGCGGCCGGTGATGAGGAAAAGATCCATACCCCATTGTTGGAATTGCTTGAGTAGTTTTCTGGTTGTCTTGATTGGTGGCAGCTGGCAAGAAGTTTCGGCGACACTGGCTCGATCAGGGTTGTAACTGAATGCTGGATTATTGGTGGATGTGACGCTGTAACTGGAGAGCAATGTGTCGTCGATATCAAAAACCGCGGCAACTGCACAGTCTTTGACTACTGCGACTTTCAGTGATCCGCAGGTCCGACCAGTGTGTGCGAGGCAAGAATTGTGACCGTGAAGGCGATAAGGGCGGTGCCGCCAAGTTTGTTCATGAGGAGCCCGCGTTCATGAGAGTGACGCCATTAGCACGTTGAATGGATAACTGGATGTCAGAGCCGGCCGTGCAGGAGAGAACATGGCCGCCGGCCTGTCGACCCACGGTAAGACCGTGCAGGTGAAGCCCGGGTTGACCGACGCCCAAGAAATCACTTGCTTGTCGGAAACCGACGAGGACGGCCTTGCTGCCGTCAAGTGTGAACTCGGTTTGCTTGCTCACTATGTTGGCCAGGGAAGGCCACGGTTGTGTCTGGGCGGGCACACTGCGCGTGGTGAGTTCGGTGAACGTGCCTCGAACCCTCACCGCAATGATCCCAGTATCACTCTGCGCCAACTCATTGATTGCTGGAATCAGATTAGAACACTGAGTGCCAGGGGGAACGGGTCCAGATTTTGTCGGTGTGAATTTGATCGCTTGCACAAATGGGGTGAGTTCTTTGCCCGTGATCGGCACCGGGATTCCGGTGGTGGGCACTCGATAGCCGACCCCGCCGACCATGACGAACTCGCCATCGAGATTGCCAAATGTGCCAAGGCCAATCGTGTTCCCGGTCGTTGCATTATGAATTGGGGCTAGCGGGGTGAACTCTGGTTGGACTAAATAGTCATAGGTGCCAATCTGTCGCACCGGCGGCGAATCGTCAGCGTTGGCTGAAACTTGGGGGAAAATGGTGAGGCTAAGGGCTACTGAGATGGCCACTAGTGGTCGCAGGGTAAATGAGACAGGCATGCTCAAACTCTACGCGGTGACCAAATGTCGTCAACGATCTAAGTCGCTGAGCGACAGGCTGTCTAGCCCGCGAGGTATCCATCAGCTCCGTGTCCGGAGATTCCCGCTGCCGCCCGAGCGGCCGATCGTGTTTACCTACATGATGGTGTCGTGGAAGAATCCAAGCGAAATAGTTATCAAGATTTGGTGCAGCGTGGAAAGATGATTTATCCCGGTACCCGAATAGGGCGACCAGGTCGCGCCGTGACGTATTGGATCACGATCTTCTTCATGCGGCTGTTGAATTTTCGGTGGTCAGTAACGGTAACCGGCTCCGAAAATGTGATGCGCGGCCCGGCCATATTGGTGGGTAATCATGTTGATGCAATGGATCCGGTTGCGATCGTGATGAAGCAATGGTGGCGAGTCACTGCGTTCGCGAAAGTTGAAGTATTTGAAAATCGTGGTGCAATCTTTTTCCGCTGGATGGGACAAATCCCATTACGCAGGGGCGACGAGAATTCGACCCGCTGGGCACTCGACATGGCGTCTCAAGTCCTGGCCGAGGGAACGATGTTGGGTTTATACCCTGAGGGCACTAGATCACCAGACAAGAAGTCGCTGCATAAAATACATCGGCGGATTTTGATCCCAATATTTGAGTCACATCCACAGGTTCCCGTGCATACAATCACCACCACCTACGGGAAAAAGAAATTTGGTCGGCAACAAGTTTTCGTTCACCTGTCAAAGCGACTGCCGATTGACGTGTCCGCCATGAGTGCCGCTCACATTGTTGACGTTATCAAGAACGAGATACTCAAGACCGGTGGGATGGCCTACGTTGATGCGTTCGCGCGTGACATAAAAGCGCGAAAAGGATAACGAACAGGCTCTTACGTATTTATGAGCACCCGAACCGCTTCAGAAACTAGCTGTATAAGAACAGGTGGTGAGCCAACCCGTTCCCCATCGGCGTAAATTATTGAGTCAGGTGATTCAATAGAGATTTCGGTAGCGCGATAGGTGTGAACAAGTGGGTGGTTAATGTGCCGTCCGGAAAAGATTTGCGGAAACACCCTCAGGACGGTTCTTCGAGGAGCTGGATCTACCCAAGTGATATCAAGGAGGCCGTCCTTCATGTCTGCCTGTGGGCAAATTCGCATTCCTCCGCCGTAGTTACCACCATTGCCCACGGCAATAAGTACAGCTGAGTCACGGTGCTGCACGCCATCGATGGTCACCGTGTACTGGTGGCATTGGAATTCGCGCAATTCAGCGAGTAAGGCGACAATGTAACGAAAGGTCCCGCGCAAGTGACTCATGCGATTTGCGCGCTCATTTACAGCTGAGTCGAAGCCAGTTGAAATTACTCCAAGGGACCACACCTGCTCACCGTCTCGTAAGATTTTCGATGCGTCTATGAGTTCACAGTGCTGATTGTGAATTGATTTTGCCATCTTGTGAAAAAATGAATCACTCGTTTTCCGGGGCAGGCCAAGTGATCGGGCAATATCATTACCTGTTCCGCCAGGAATTATTCCGAGTGTGGTGTTGAATGCGATAGCGGACTGAAGAATATCGTGGACGGTGCCGTCTCCACCGCAGGCAAGAACGACAGCGGGTTGTTCGGCACATGCTTGGCGAGAAATCACCTGAAGTTGCTCACGTGATGCGGGGAGGTGCAAAGTGACATTAACGCCCGCAGATGCAAGCGCGCCCTGAGCTTTAACAGCAATATTGCGTGCCCGCCCGCCGCCCGCGTGGGGGTTTGCGATAATTACTGCATGGGGTGTGGTCACGTGTGCCAACCCCCCCCCTAGTGAGTGTTGAGCGAATAAGGAACTGTGCCGCGGGTGGTTCAGAATCTCAACCATAGTCGATTATTTGTGTCAATTTGGGCAGTTCCTGTTTCCGACAACCTGGTCTATTAAGAGCTGCCGCATGACCCGCATTTTGGGATTTACAACGGCCGTTTACGTTCGCTGTCTTACGCGAAAGGCGATCTGGAGTCTCTCTATTGGCGACTGCACCAGCAGGTGATGCCCGCCTAGACCCCAGAGTTAGCCAATGAAATTCGTGGGCCTGAGGCAGAAGCACTTCTAGATCAGGTATTTACCCGCAGCGTGGCCAACGGATGGCCTAATCTGAAGGACGAGACGATTCACGTCCACGTATCCAGTTCCTAAGGGTTTATTCGCTCTCGAAGTTTATTTTTCTGAATCTTTCCGGTTCCTGTTCGTGGAATTGCTTCAAAGACAAATTGGCGCGGGATTTTATAGCCTGCCAAATAGTCGCGGCAGTGCTGTGTCAACTCTTCATTAGTGACGGTGTGGCCGGGTACTAGTTCGATAAAAGCACACGGAGTTTCACCCCACTTCTCATCTGGCATCGCGACGACTGCCACGACCGCGACCGCTGGATGTTTATATAAGGCATCTTCAATTTCGATCGAAGAGATATTTTCACCACCCGAAATAATAATGTCCTTAGATCGGTCTTTTAGCTGAAGGTAGCCATCTGGATGAATCACCCCGAGGTCGCCAGAATGGAACCAGCCTCCGGCAAATGCCTCCTCTGTTGCTCGTCGATTGCGGAAGTATCCCTTCATCACCACATTGCCACGGAACATCACTTCTCCCAGGGTTTCACCGTCGTGCGGCACACTGCGCATGGTCTCTGGATCCATTACGTCAAGTGCCTCAAGTGGGAGGTAGCGAACTCCTTGACGTGCCTTAAAGTGGGTTCGCTGTTCCTGCCCGAGCCCATCCCACTCGGCCTGCCATTCATTAACCACCGCCGGGCCATAGGTCTCCGTGAGGCCATACAAGTGGGTGATGTTAAATCCGGCGGTCTCCATCTCGGCAAGCACCCGCTCAGGTGGCGGTGCCGCAGCCGTGAAGAATTCGACGGCCTGGGGTAACGCCCGCTGCACCTGCGGAGCCGCGGACACAAGCAACGACATTACCGGCGGTGCCCCACACAGGTGGGTTACCTTGTGCTCTGCGAGGGCTTGCCAGATTGGTTCGGCTCTCACCTCACGCAAACACACGTGGGTGCCAAACACCACAGCCATGGTCCATGGAAAGGCCCAGCCGTTGCAGTGAAACATGGGTAATGTCCATAAATAGACCGCATGACGTGGCAGGTTGGCGATCAGTGCGTTTCCTTGGGCGAGTAAATAGGCGCCCCGATGGTGGGAAACCACCCCTTTTGGATCACCGGTTGTGCCGGATGTGTAACTAAGGGAGATGGCATCCCATTCATCTTCCGGCATCAGCCAAGCAAAATCGGGATCACCGCGCGCGATGAATGCGCGGTAGTCCACCGACGGGAGCTCGCCTGTTTCCGAACCGGCATGCTCCGGATCGTCGTAGACGATAAAAAGAGGCGCCACTTCAGCCAGAGCAAGTGCCGCCTCTGCCAAAGGAATAAAAGCGCGATCCACAATCAGAATGCGTGCGCCGGCATGATCGAGTTGAAAGGCGATGGTCTGTGCATCCAACCGCGTGTTGATTGCATGCAGAACTGCCCCGGACATCGGTACGCCATGATGAGCCTCAAGCATCGGCGGAATGTTGGGTAGCAAAACTGACACGGTATCGCCTCGCTCAATCCCCTCGCTCACAAGCGCTGAGGCGAGCTGGCGGGAACGCCGATAAAATTCCGCGTAACTAATCCGTTGCGCTCCATGGATGATCGCCACATGCTCCGGCATAACCGCGGCTGCGCGCTCAAGAAACGTTAATGGGGTTAGCGGTTGGAAATTCGCTGGATTGCGATCCAAATCAGTATTAAATGGGTTACTCACTGATCCTGCCATTGCGGTGCCCGCTTTTCAATAAAAGCATTTATGCCTTCCTCAGCATCGCGTTTGAGCATGTTCTCCACCATGATCTGTGAGGTGTATTCGTATGCCTGTGCGAGTGTCATCTCGCGCTGACGATAAAACGCCTGCTTGCCGGTTGCTAGCGTCATGCTGGATTTACTGGCGATCTTGGCCGCCACGCCCATGGTGTATTCACTGAGAGTCTCCTCCGACACCACCCGATTAATCAGGCCAATAGTTGCCGCTGTCTCTGCGTCGATCAGATCACCAGCAAGGAGCATTTCCATTGCGTTTTTATTGGAAACATTGCGGGACAGGGCAACCATCGGGGTTGAGCAAAATAGGCCAATGTTGACACCAGGGGTGCCAAACCGCGCGGTGGGCGCTGCGTAGGCAAGGTCACAGCTCGCGACCAACTGGCATCCAGCCGCCGTGGCAACACCGGTCACCTCGGCAATTACTGGTTTCGGATGATTCACGATCGTTTGCATAACACGCGCACAGGTCGCCATGGTTTCTACAAAAAAGGCTTTGCCGCTATCGGACGATTCGCGCGCCCGGGTGATCTCTTTTAAATCGTGGCCGGCACTAAATGCTGGTCCTGTTGCCGCAAGCACGATTACTCGAACCGCCCGATCGTCGGCGGACTGATCCAGTGCCGTTTGGAGTTGGCCCAGCATGTCCATCGATAGGGCATTGCGTCGGGCATTGTCGTCCAACATTAACCGCAAAATTCCGTTTTCCTGTGTTGCCTGAATCAACTGCATGGCAGCGCATCCTCCTTCGGGTTGGGCCGTGTGGCGAGTTCAAAACCCAAGAAACAGTCCGATATTCTTAGCATTCTAGACAATGAAGCTACGCGGCGCAGTGAAAGCGGTAACATCTGAGGGTCCCCAAAAAAAGGAATGCCGATGCCGCCCAGCTCCCAAAAAATTTTTCACAGCGCTGCCCACAGTGCTGCCGAAGAAAACATCAAGACGAAGAAGGGTTCCCATTCCTTTGGCTCGCGACCTAAGACTGATGCGATCGCACACGAGCAACCCGCTAAAGATGCACTGCTGGGAGCGCCAAGTACCCGCCCCGCAATCCACCCGGCCCCGCAATCGGCACCAAAAGGGCCTGGAATTGTTCACACTGTCGGCCAATCCGTGGGACAGGGGATGGCTCAATTAGGCCAAGCGGGGTACGACTCAGTTAATTCCGGACCCATGGGCGCATCAGGAAAGGCCGTAGACCAGGCGGCTAAGGCAGCTGGATACACCGGAATTTCGGTATCTAAAGGGGTCACCCACGGTTCCATTGCGGCAATCGCTACGGGCCGAATGCTGATGGAGGCAAGTGGTGCGAAGCCGACGGATGTGGCTTCGCAAGAGCGAGCGGCTTATCAACAGAGCAGGTCACAGGTGGCTCATTCGGATCTGATCGCCGATGCACATAAGCGGCTTGAAGGTGGCGAGGCAGCACCCGCTGACTTCCAGACCAAACAAAAATTGGCTGCAACTGAAAATTCTGACGACCGGACAAAAATCGCACAAGACCACATGGCGATGTACCGGGCAAAAAAAGAGCAAAGCAGCGGAGTACGCGTACCCCATCGATTAAAGGCCCGAACCGGGCAGTTGATGGGTGCCCTTACCCTCGGCAAAGCGGTGCAGGCAACCGGGCATCGCGCCGGTTATGAAGGAACGATGCAAGAGAGTGCGAATGTTTTGGGAGCCTCGGTCAAAAGGGGCTCTGACGAAACCACCGCGTATGGTCCCGGACAGCTTCCGCAAGAAGAAAAGTCTGGCCGGTTTGCTCAGGCGGCGGCCACCGTTCACCGAGGAATCAGTGGCGTAGGAGATGTCATGATGGGTGGGAACGGTAAGCAGGCGCTGCTTAAGGGTGAAAATGCAAAAGCGGTTGCCCAATCGGCTGGTGGGCTGCTGCGCGAAGGCGGGACCCACGCGGCCGGCAAATTCGCTGATCTTCACGGTGCGGCTGGTTTTGGTAAAACAATTGCGGACGGGCTAAGCAAAGTCGCCGGTGGGATTGTTTCGGGCGTTGGCTGGGGTCTTGGAAAGGTGACCGGAGTGGAAGCGGCGGCCAAGAACCAAGACAATGTGGATGCCGTGAAGAAATTCACGGGTGAACAAGGTGGAGTTTCCCGGGCTCAAGAGATTGAGGACCGCGGCTTTCACCCTCGCCCGCAAGCAAATGGGCTCAATGACTCTGAAGCAGGATTACCTTCCATCGACTTTGCAAAGCCCGGAGAGTCGTGGGGCGAAGCGCGCGAAAAGGCTGGGAGTCAAGGCAGAACGTGGAAAGATAATGGATTTCGTGGGGCCCTAAGCGGATTGGGCGCTGGCCTTTGGGGTGCGGCTCGAGGCGCGAAGAGCAATGTCCAAGGTCATTCAATGAAGGCTTTTCGCGGTGTGAAGAAAATGGCCAAATCGGGACTCTCATCCATGAAAAGTGCAACATCTTGGCTGGGCAAAAAGCTCGGCTTAGGAAAGCGCGCTAAGCAAGAAGATCAAGGAATAGAAATGAGCCAGCTGTCCCACTAGTTCGGAGCTGACACCGACGGCGGTGTGGGAGTGTCCTGCGAGCCAATCTTCATTAGGCAGTTGTGTAACTAATGGCCTGCATGGGGCAGACGTCGACCGCATTGTCAACATCGTCTTGGCGGTCGTCGGGGACATCTTTGGTGTACTGGATGTTACCGTCACCGTCGAGCTGAAAAATATCCTCCGCTTCACATACGCACTGCCCATAGTTCTGGCATTTATCCATATCGATGTCAATTGTGAGCAAGGCTTCTCCTAGATTCTATGTACCGTTAAGAGGTAATGTCTTTGCGGTCAAACTTTAGCACCGCAATGGTGATCAAGATCAAGAAGGAAATAACCGAATACGAGATCCCACGATAGATATCTGTCCACTCAATCTCTTCATTGAGGAGTCCGATCCAGGCATTAGCGAAATTGGTGGGCAGCCATTCGCGCAGGGTGCCCAATGCCTCAATTGCCCCCAAGATATTGCTCACGATCACCACGATTACCGCTGTGCCAACAGCTGCGAGCGGAATATCGGTGATTACGCTCATGAGAAAGGCGATACCGGCTGCAAAAAGTAAGGAGAGAAACACGTAGGTCCCAATCGCGAGAATTCGCAGGAACGCTTCGGTCTCGGTAAATGGTCCAGCGGTGGGGGTGCTCAATGCTCCGGAACCGAATGCAATCAAGCCGATCAGATAGGACACCACGATAAGGATCAGAATTGAAACCGCCGAGAGGATGAGTGCGACGGTGAGCTTGGAAAATAGCAGGCGACGCCTAGGCACGGGAGAGATCAACAAGTAGCGCAGGGTGGACCAGGATGCCTCACTCGCCACCGTGTCACCGCAAAACATGGCGATCAAAATTAGGAGGAGAAAACCGGAAGCAAAAAACACCATGGTCAGTGCGAAGTTCCATCCGCCGGCTGTGGCTAAACCAACGAGGTCAAGATCCCCATCACCGAAGCCACCACCGCCATCTGAACTTGGCCCAAACTTCACGGCCGCAACAACAATGAGCGGAAGCGCAAGAATAAGCAGGAAAGCGACAAGGGTCCGTTTGCGAGTGAGTTGTCTGCGAAACTCAACGCGGATGGGTAGTGGACGTCCTAGTTGTTTCATCATTTCCCCACCGTCAGGTCGGTACCGATCATTTCCATGAATAGTTCCTCAAGGCTGCCATCGCCTCGATCACGCAGTAGTTCGGATACTTCACCGGTGGCAATCAAGTGACCGCGATGCATCACAACAACATGGGAACATGTTTGCTCCACCTCGCTGAGCATGTGACTGGAGACAATTACGGTGCGACCGGTTGCCGCATAAGCTTTCATGACGGACCGCATTTCCATGATCTGGGGCGGATCGAGTCCGTTCGTTGGTTCATCGAGAACTAACAGGTTCGGCTTACCCAACATCGCTTGGGCGATCCCGAGCCGTTGGCGCATGCCTTGGCTGTATGCCTTGACCTTGCGATCAAGTGCGCTCCCCAAATCGGCGATTTCTAGTACTTCATCAAGAAACGGATCGTTGGGGCGCCCGGTCGAGCGCCAATACAATTCCAGATTCTTTCGTCCGGTGAGGTGAGGCAGAAAACCGGGACCTTCGATTAATGCTCCGACCTGTTGCACAGCGGGGGCACCGAAAGTGACTTTTTCGCCGAAGAGTTCAATTTCACCTTCGGTGGGGGAGATGAGACCCATGATCATGCGCATGGTGGTGGTCTTGCCCGCCCCGTTGGGACCCAGCAGTCCAAGGACTACACCGGCGGGAACATCGAAACTCACATCGTTGACCGCTTGATAGCCACCCTTGTAGGTCTTACTTAAGCCGGAAACGTGAAGTGGAATCTGTACGGCTGCATCAGATTGGTCGGGTTCGGGTAGACCAACTGATCGGCTTCGGGTGATGAACAGAATAAGAAGTACCAGCAGCGCCACCGGGACGAGTGCAAAGAGCCACACCACGCCAGAATCTTGGCTCTGCACAGAAAGTTCGCCGACCAAGGGAAGGCTAACGGCAGGTGCGAGCATTGAGATTGTGTAGAGCCGCTGGTCTGTGGGTAGACGGTAGGACATGTCCGTGCTGGAAATAACCACGCGCAGTGACTCACCGGCGCTCACTTGGGTAACGATTGTCGGGAGGTCAAGGGTGAGGTTCTGCGCAGTGGTCGTGAGTTGATCAATGCGGATCGGCGCGACGAGCGCCTGCGGGAGAGTTGTTCTCCCATTGGCTGACACAACTTGCAGGCTCGCAAAAAGTACGGCATCTAAGACTTGCCTGTCACTGCTAATTGCAATCGAGACTTGACTCGATCCCACGACTGTTAATGCCTGCTCCAGCGGTGCACTTTGGAAAATGGCACTTTGCCCGGGGAAAGACGTTGTTGCAAAACTACCCGCGAGGCCTGCTAATGCCCCACCGAGCCCAGGGACCGAGGTGATTGTGGCGGGGGTGCCACCCGCGGGCGCAATTATTGTTTGCTCAGGACCAGCGATCACTATTTCCTGCTGTGAAGAACCAAAAAGCCCCGGATAGGAATCGGCGGTTGCGGTCACCGATTGCGGCCTGGTGTTTTGGGTGGAGACGCTCCCGCCCGGAATACTGACGTCAAATGCGGGAATGGGTGATTCGCTTTCCTGATTCAGTAAGTACTGGGTGAACCATTGCGTGATCACCTGGTCAAGGTGCTCGCGTTCGTCGGTTCCGCCATCATGGCCCATCCCGTGCCACATGACGGCAACCGGCGTTTGTGGATGTGCCGCCCGAATTTGCTGGACGTTCGCATTTGTTTGTGACAGTGGGAAAAGCGAGTCGGCTTGCCCGCCAGTGATCAATGCCGGCGCAGTGATTTGGTCCGTGATCGACTGCGGTGAAGATGCGCGCATAAGTTGGGCGTGTTCGGAAGTGACCTTGGCGCTCTGGGCTGATTGAACATATGCATCACACCACGCTGGACTGAAGCGACCGCAGTTAGTTACCTGCCCGTCATTGTTGACCAGCCCGCGACTGAAAAAGAATCCGGTCCACAGATCTTTGTAGGCACCCAGTTCCGAACCCTGGGCAATGCTTTGTCCAAAGAGTGAACTCTCCAGGTTATTCCACGTGATGTCAGATGCCAGTGCGTCAACGCGATCGTCGTAACCAGCGATCAGCAATGCGAGTGCTCCACCGTAGGAACCACCGGCGAACCCAATTACCGGATCATTGGGGAAATCAAGTTCGACTTCGGACCGACTCGCTAAATAATCGATGATCCGTGCGGCGTCAGCTACCTCGAAGTCGGGTGAATTGACCGAGATTAATCCGGTTGACTTGCCAAATCCGCGTGCCGAATAGGCGAGCACCACAAAACCGGCTGAGGTAAGCGCATCTGCTTGGTCTGCTAATCCGGTTTTGTCGCCACCGAATCCATGGGCCAAGACAATGGCAGGGGCGGGTATCTGGTTGGGGAGATAAAGATCTGCATCGAGCTCAACGGGATTGGGGTCAGTTGCTGATAGCGGGCCGCCGGTAATTGTGACCACTTCGGGGTTTGTTTCTGCCCAAGCACCAGGGCTCATGACCAATCCGAGGAGGACGAGCGCTGAACCAAGTGCGATCAGGCGTCGAATTGGACTCACTGCCCCACTCTAAGTCGCATAAGTCTGGGCTGCGCGCTGTGGTTTCTGGGGAACCGTAACGACGCATTCGTGGCAGACCTGCGAAGATGGGCCCGTGGATCCAGGGAAGTCAGTTCTCAGCCCGAACCAACGTGAGCGTGCCTTGGGTGCACTTGCTGAATCGGAATTTGATCTGTTGGTGATTGGTGGCGGTGTCACTGGCGCTGGAACTGCACTTGATGCTGCCTCACGCGGATTGAGTGTGGCCCTTGTTGAAATGCGAGATTGGGCCTCGGGAACGTCGAGTCGATCTGGAAAGCTTTTTCACGGCGGGCTGCGGTACTTAGAACAATTTAATTTTGGTTTGGTCCGCGAGGCATTGAAAGAGCGTGGCCTGATGTTGGAGAAACTTTGTCCGCATCTGGTACATCCCATTGAATTTATTTATCCCATTGAACATCGGGTGTGGGAGCGCGCGTACATGGGTGCGGGACTTTTTCTGTACGACACAATCGGTGGAGCCGGTGCCGTGCCACGTCACAAACATTTAAGTCGCAAGCAAGTCCTTGCGCGGGCGCCAGGACTGGACCACAAAAGCTTGGTGGGTGGGATCTCATTTTTTGATGCGCAGGTTGATGACTCCCGCCACACACTGGAACTTGTTCGTACCGCTGCCGCGTATGGTTCCGTGGTTGCGCCAGCGTTGAAAGTCGTGCGCCTTTCACATGATGACACTGGGGCGGTCAACGGCGCTGACGTGAAAGATCTTGAAAGTGGGAATGAGTTCCACATCGCGGCTAAGACAGTGATTAACGCGACCGGCGTGTGGACTGATGCGCTACAAGAGATGGCTGGTGGCCATTCAGATTTTTCCGTACAGGCATCAAAGGGTGTTCATATATTGGTTCCGCGGGACCGGATCGACTCAGAAGTGTCCGTCTTCGTTCGGGCCGAGGACAGCGTCTTGTTTATCCGCACCTGGGGGGCGCATTGGTTGATTGGAACAACCGACACTCCGTGGGAACAAGGACTTGATCACCCGGCGGCCAGTGCCAGTGACATTGAATACCTTTTGCGAAACGTGAATCGAGTGCTCAATGTCGAGCTCGGGGTTGCAGACATTGACGGCGTATACGCAGGATTACGCCCACTCATCAAGGGAAAGGAAGGTGCGACCAGTGATTTGAGTCGGGAACACGCGGTGGAAACCACTGTTCCGGGGTTCACCACGGTTGCCGGTGGTAAATACACCACCTATCGGGTTATGGCCGAAGACGCGGTCAATGCTGCCATCGCTGATCTGCAAAGCCGAGGACTCATTGACACAGTGGCGAATTCTGATACCGAAAATATCCCCTTGATTGGTGCTACCGACTTGGCCGAGGCCCAAACCCGGTTGCAAGCGAATGCAAAGAGCTTTGGGGTGAGCTCCGAGGGAGTCGATCACTTGCTTAAGCGCTACGGGTCGATGGTGGGTGAGCTGATCTCGATCTTGAAATACCGGCCAGAACTGGCCGCGCCGATTGCTGGTGAAGTTGCCGGTGGGCCGGGGTATTTGCGGGTCGAGGCTCTGTACGCGGTAACCCACGAAGGGGCACTCCATATTGATGACATTCTCACCAGGCGCACCCACCTGTCCATTGAAACTCCCGACCAAGGGTTAGCGGCCGCGGAGGAGGTAGCCCAAATAATGGGTGCTGAGTTGGGCTGGGACGAGCAGCGGATTCAGATTGAGCTGACGCACTACCAAGATCGGGTGGCTGCTGAGCGGGAAGCGCACACAGCCGTTGATGATTCAGGTGCCATGTTAGCCCGGAATCGGGTGCCAGATATTCGCCTCACTAGGGTGTGACACTTAAGTGGTCCGGAGCAATGAAAGTGGGAATCGTGGAAAAAGAGATTGTTGATTCAAATGAAATCGAAGTGGGAGACGACCTCTCGGTTAACATTATTCTCGACGAAAATGATCAAGTTGTTGGCGCAGTTGCAGACGAAGTAATTGTCGCAACCGGGCCTGAAGGTTCAGTAGTGGACGAAATAATCGACGTACTTGATGCTGACGGCAAATTGGTAATCGAAGACGAAACCATGACCGTCTACGACACTGATGCCAACGTAATGTCGCGTGAAGAGGAAATTCGGATTCCACTCGTAGACTAATTTCTCCAGCCCCCCTTGCTATAGTTTGGCACAGGGGGGTCGTCATGTCCGGGGTGTTGCGTGGCAGGTCCAGCGTTCGCATTTCACTTGTTGCTGTTGTGATGGCAGCATTAACATTTGGCTTTGCGCCAGTCGGGTCGGCTGCTACCAAAGTTGATCCGGTTCGAATTTTGAACTCCCTACCGGTTTCGAGCGAAGCTACTTCCGGTTACAGTCGCGCGCTTTTTAGCCACTGGTCCGACCTTGACGCTGATGGTTGTGACACGCGTGAAGAAGTTTTGATCCAGGAGCGGGTGTCTGGTCAAGTGTCCGGATGCAAAGTTGTGAATGGTAAATGGGTTTCCCAGTTCGACGGCGTCAGCACCACCAATTCGAGTAATTTCGACATTGATCATTTCGTCCCTTTGAAGGAAGCGTGGGATTCCGGCGCGTGGCGTTGGGATCGTGGAACGCGACAACGTTACGCCAATGATCTGGGATACGCGTTGTCTTTGATCGCGGTGAGCGCAAGCTCCAATCGATCAAAGGGCGCCCGAGATCCGGCGCAATGGTTGCCCAATCAGAATCGATGCCGGTATGCGAAGAGCTGGATTGGGGTTAAGTTTCGGTGGCGGTTGTCTGTGGATAGCAGAGAAAAAAGGAGTTTGGACAGAATCTTGGCCAATTGCTCGGAACGGATGAAGATTCCGCCACGAGCGTCGACCAAGACTGCCACACTTACTGCGCCAAGCGGGGGTACTTCGCAAGCCGGAGCAGATCCTCGTTTTGGCACTTGTGGCGCAGCGATTAAGGCGGGCTTTGGCCCTTACCTAAAAGGAACTGACTCGCAGTATTCGTGGTACATCGATCGTGATCGTGATGGAGTTGTCTGCGAGTAGTTGCTACCCCGGAAGAGGCAGAAATTCAATCGTGCTTCCTGCATCAACCGGTGCTGTAACAATTGCGAATCCAGTAGAAGTGCTGAGCCCGCGCAACATCGCCGATCCGCTGTACAAAGCAGGGACAAATTCCTGATTCTCGATGGTCCCGGGCACGAGGCGGCTGCCCGACTTCCCGCCTTTGAGGGACTGCGAGGTAGGAATTGACACCCCGACCGGTAATTGTTGGCCCAGCATTTTGCTAATTATTGGTTGAGCCAGAGTAATGAGCGCAACAACCGCCGCAAGCGGATTTCCGGGAAGTCCAATGATCGGGTACTTTCTGTCCTGGCTAACTGCCAACTTCATTGGGTGTCCGGGGCGAACGGCAACTCCGTCGACTAACACCTGACCCTGTGCGAGTTCGATTGCGGCTTGGAAGTGATCTTTCGTACTTGCTGCGGTTCCACCCGTCGTCACAACAAGGTCGGCCTTGGTCGTTGATATTGCGTGCGAAATTTGATCGAGGTGGTCCGTGATGTAGAGCACTGGTAACACTTGGGCGCCCATGCGTGTTAACCACAGGGGGAGTTGTGGGCCTAGTGAGTCACGCACAAATTTTTGTGTCGGTAGGCCACTGGTGAGAAGTTCGCCACCGGTAATAATTATTTGAACCGTAGGTTGAGTAACAACATCTATTGCATCATGACCGGTGGCGGCCAGTAATCCAATTAACGCTGGATGCAGGGTGGTTCCTTGGGGACATAACAGGTCACCGCGTGCACATTCCTCGCCCGCGCGGCGAATGTCTTGTGCACTGGCACTCGCGGATTCCAGCCGGGTGCCGGTGAGGGTTCCGTTTTCAGTTCGGACGATCGCTTGTGCTCCTGCGGGAAGGGCTGCGCCAGTTGTGATCGGCCTGGCGTGATTGGGCTCAATGTGATCGAGCTCAATGTGATCGAGCTCAATGCGATCGAGCTCAATATGATCGAGCTCAATGTGATCGGCTCGATTGACAGTCCAAGGGCCAACGCCACTCACGGCCCAGCCATCCATTGAACTTGAATCGGCATTGGGCAGATCGGTTAAGGCAACTAGGTCTTCGGCACACACTCGCCGATCACCGGAATCAATTGGGGCGGATTCAATCGCGCACATTTCGCCCAGTGAATACGCAAACTCTCGGGCGTCCCCCCACGAATATTCGGACTCATTAATTGACACGCGCTTAGCTGCTCTTTTCCGCCCAAGATTTTGCGAGGCTTTCAACTGTGCGTGAAATTTCCACAAGGTTGCCACCTCGCGCAACCGCCATGCCCATGAGGTAGGTGGTGATGGGGGCCGCGGGACGTTCTACTTCGTGGGCCGCGTGCCGAGCGCCATCAAGGATTGCGGTGAGGTCGGATTCACCCAGACTGGGTGCGATTTCCTCAAGTTCGAGTGCGGTAACTACTTCTTGTAACCATTCGTCCATGGGCCTACTTTAGGGTGCTCGGGCAGTAACTCCTGTGCGGCAGTCAAATCCTCGGGAGTATCCAGATCCATGAAGTAATCGGCATTCTCAGGAGTGAGGGCGAAGTATTTCGCCTGGGGAAGATGGGTCATGAGTTCACGCATGCTTGAGTTGGTCGGGTCACCGAGCCGGTCAAGTGCCACTTGCAAGGCCGTGCTGCGGTAAAGCCCGGCAAGATATTGGGGCTTTTTTGCCAGATCTTGTGGAATCAGGGCAGTGTCATCGGGGTCTAGGTGCAGGCGCAATAGTTGTGGCAGGGCAAATGGGGCATCGACAGCGAGTAGCACAACCTTGGACGTGCGGGTGTGCGCCAAGCCCGCCGAGACCGCGGCAACCGGCCCGGAGCCGGGTGGATCTTCGCGGGTGAACATCACTTCGGGGCGGGCGGCCATGGCTTCCCCGACCACGATAGTGGGCACACCCGAAGGAATTTGGGCTAGTTGGAAGTCAAGCAAAGTGTCGTTTCCCAGTTTCACGGAGGCTTTGTCGGTGCCCATCCGCCGACTTGAGCCGCCCGTGAGCAAAATGACGCTGACTTCGGGGTTATGCACAGGCTCAAGACTAGCTGGGTCGTTTCCACAACGGTCATCGATAACGTGACACAGGGGGATTTACGGTGCAGACTAGTGGCTATCGCTCGAGTCTCTCGAGTTGATCGAGAGCCCGCGTGACACACACCCCCCCAGTTACGCGGGTTTTCCTATGCCCGCGATTCGAACATGCCCAGTACCGCGGCAACCCCCAAAACGGAACGGGGAGCATAGGCCGAACGCCAGAGGCCGCCATGATTTGCGCCCACGACAAACAGGTCCATTGGGTTGCTCAAGCTGGTGCTGGGGTTGGCAACTGAAGCCGGATTGCGCAAGTCGTGAACAAGGAGTGCGGCCATGAGGGCAGTTGACGTTGCTGGCTCAAAGACTTCGATGCCGAAGCGGCCAGCGCCGGCGTAGGCCGCGGCCAACGCACGATTTTTGACCACGGACTGGGTTCGGGTCGCTGGTGCGAGGTTGAGCGAGACGGGGACACCGTCCGCGCGAGCAGCAAGGGCGCGCCACCGTTGAATTCGTTTTGCAAGTAAGTAATTGGGGCCTTGCTGGGGGACGAGTGAGTCGTTGAGTCCGACTTCCGCCCCGATTTTTGTGCGGTAAGTCCGGGGATAGTTTGGTTCAAATTGGCCGAATGCTCGGAGTGGAGTTTGCATAATTCCCGTGAAGCCTCGTGATTCCCAACGGTTACGAGATTCGTTCACACACGCCATGGGCACCATGAATACGTCCGTGGGTGTGGCGAGGAACGCAAGGGTGATGTCGTTGCGCTGGGCATTAAGTTTTCTAAAAATGGCGTCAGCACTCATGCTCAAAGTGGCATGGGTTGCGCCGTCTGCGTAGGTGTAGTTGCCAAGAACGAAGGGGTTCGTAATTTCATTAAGCCACTGTGCAATCTCACCGGGCTGTTCGAGTAGGTCAACCCCGGCAGCAGATGCAACGACCGCGTCATCCTCCGTGTGAACAATTCCGCCGGTGACAAAAGGCATATCGCCCCGGTCGCTTGGACTAATGGGAACCCGAATTGAGCCTGACGTATTGCGGGCAATATCAATGAGCCGTTGCCAGATATCTGGTCGTGGTAGGTCCAATGCATGGATCCGCGCACCCCACCGCAATAGTGAGCGAGTGGGCGCCATTTCTGCTCCGGCGCCGAGGACGGCAATATCGGTTCCCGAAAGATCAAGCCAGTCCGGATTATCCATGAGTAAATGAAGTGCCGCGCCAAAACTGGGCTCCGCGATCCCATCAGCGACCCACTGGTCCACTTGCTTGCGCAGGTCACTGCCAAAAATCCGACGACCGCGATAAGGAATAGAAAGATCCTCTTCACGGGAAGCGCGCCCGGAAACCGTGAGCGACTCAATTGGACGAGGCGCCTGATTAAGGGCTGCTTCTAGCGCAATGTCCTGACCGGGTTGGGCGAAGACAAAACGCCGGTGGGCGGATTCAAGGCCAGCTTGAGAAATTTCAATTGCAGATTCGGGGGTTTGTGAAGCTGCGATCACGATTTCGCGCAGGGGCTCGATGTAACCCTTACGCCAGTCTTTTGTGTGCTCAATTCTTGCCGAGAGCGCTGGATCAATCGAGCGAACGGAATCGGCAAAAATTGCGCGGCCCGTCGCCGTGGTACTGCGCTTATGGTCTCCACCTTGTGGAAAGCTGACACCCATTGGGACAGTATGGTCTAGGCGCTCGCGAGCGCGTTGCTTACTTCCCGGATTACGTCAAAAGCCACCTGTACATCCGCGTTCGTTGTTCGGAAATTGGTAAAACACGGACGCAACCAAGTGTTGCCATCAATTTGCGCGGGTGAAATATAGATCCGCCCGTCTGCCACAAGAGCGAGTTGTAAGTCAGCATTGTGTGCGTTGATCCGCGAATTACCCGCGGTGGAAAGATTCTGGGGGATGTGCCGCAGTGGGACGGTGGATAGTTGTGGAATTGATTCAAGAACATCGAAGTCCGGTGCTGTGTGTGCCATTGTGTACAGCAATTGGGCTTGAGCAAGATTGGCCTCGACCGCATCACGCATTCCCTGCGCCCCGTGGACTTTGAATGCCAGCCACAGTTTGAGAGCGCGCAGGGGACGGGAATATTCCAAAGTTACGTCAACAGCGTTGGTATCGCCGTGCTCGTGGGGAATATAAGCCTCATTATGGGAGAAAGCACGGGCGAGTAGTTCGGGTTTTTTCACGAGCAAGGCACTGCACGCCTTGGGGACAAAGAGCCACTTGTGGGCGTCGATACTTATGGAGTCGGCCCGATCTAGTCCTGTGAAAAGTGATCTGGCACTTTGGGTCGCGGCAGCGGGTAAGCCGTAGGCACCATCAACGTGCAGCCAAATATCTCCGCAGACATCGGCGATCTCGCCGATGGGATCGACCGCTCCGGTGAGCGTTGTTCCGGCTGTGGCAACAACGGCCATGGGAATAACTCCTGCTGCACGATCGATTTCAATTGCGCGAGCCAGTGCCGCGGGCTTAAGTCGGCGCTGGGAATCAATGTCAATTGAACGAACATTGTCTCCACCGATTCCCAAGACTTCGGCTGCCCGCGTGACCGAGTAATGGGCTTCCGCCGAGCAATACAAGGCGAGGGTGTGCGAACCCATGCCGGTACTTCGACTCTGGGGGAGTGCTTTTTCGCGTGCGGCCGCAAGTGCGGTCAGATTGCTCACCGTTCCACCAGAAGTGAAGAACCCCCGGGCACCGTGATAGCCGAGGAACTCTCCCAGCCAAGAAATCGTCTGACGTTCAATGTCGGACGCACTCCCGGCGTCAAGTGCGAGATTGGGATCATGTGAGTGGGCGAGCAGATCGCCGAGCGCACCAATTTCTAGGCCACTTGACCCGATGTAGGCCAGGTAGCGCGGCCTGGCCTGGGTCAAACTTGAATCCAAGGCCTCGGCGGCAATGTCAAGAGCCGCAATCGGATCCGATGGATCCTGGGGCAGCCCCTCGGTCAGTAGCAGTGCGAGCTCTTTCGAGGTTTCGGGTTGGGTGTCGCGGGCAACATCAAACTCAGCCCACGTGCGAGAAACAATGTGTGCAGCATGATCAAGAACTCGGTCGCGATCAGGTCCGAGTGAAAGTGAACCCATTATTTACCTGGCTCCCATGACCTGGCTCCCATTACTTGGCTCCCATGAATTGTGTGCGATACGGCATGAGCTCTTTGACCGTGTCGATTCCAATTACACCGCACAGTACGCCGGCTTCATCGAAGTATTCGACAATGCACGCACCATCAAGTGCACCGCTGGCAACCCGGTGACTGATCCCGGCCCCCGGCAGACCATAAGACTGCAACTGATACTCGTATTGATCGGACCAAAAGGCGGGAAGGGCAAAGAATTCATCTGTGGGTAGATCGCGTCCTGCAAGTTCGGCCGCAAGGGCAGCTCCGGCACGCTTTCCCGTTTCAGTAGGCATATTCCAATGCTCAATACGCCTGGTCTGATCTCCATAAAACTTATTGGGATGGTGTGAAGTGTCGCCGACTGCATAGATGGGGATGTGCGCTCCGAGCGCACGCATATTGGAATCGACGAGGACCCCGTCATCAAGATTGAGGCCATTTCCGCTCAACCATTCAGTATTGGGCACTGAGCCAATTGCTTCAACAACAACACTCGCTGTGATTACCTCGCCGGAGTCCAAAGTCACACTTTCAATGTGTTGATCGCCGTTGAATTTTTCTACCGTATGACCCAAATGGAAAGTGACGCCCTTTGTCTCATGTCGCTTTCGCATTGCAGCACCAAGGTTGGCGCCCATGGGCACAATCATTGGTTCGGTGTCAAGTGAGACCACGTGAACATTGGCGCCCAATATGGTGGCGGTTGCGGCAAGCTCACAGCCGATAAATCCACTGCCCAGGATTACTACATTGACCCCTGGCTGAAGTGCTGCTTTGAGTGACTGTGCATCGTTAAGAGTGCGCAAAGTGAATAGGCCCTGTGTCGGACCAGGTATGGGTAGTAGGCGTGGTCGGATTCCCGTGGAAATCACGAGCGCGTCGAAGGCGTGGCTAGTCCCATTAGCGAGTACTACTTTTTGATCTGCGAGATCCAATTTCACGGCAGCGCTACCCAGTACCCAAGATACGTCTGCCACTGAATCGCGTTGCCGGAATTTGAGGTCTTCGTGGGACAGTCCCGAGTTCAATGCTTGCTTTGACAGGGGCGGGCGGTTGTATGGCTGGTGGGTTTCATCTCCCACAATGACTATCTCACCGGAAAAGCCGTTGGACCGTAGCGCCTCGGCGGTTCGCAGGCCGCCTAGCCCGGCGCCAACAATCAGAACCTTCATTTGTTTCACTCATTCATTATGGCAGCCCATCGAATGCTTTTGCCCGGTCCACATCAATTCAGGTCGTGAGACGCGCCCGCTCTGCAATGAAGACGCCAACAATGATCAGGGTCCCGCCCAGGATCTGGATTGGGGTGAGAGATTCGCCGAGTAGCGCCCAAGCAATGATGGTGGCGAATAGTGGTTCACTAAGACCAACGGTGGAAGCCTGGGAAGCGCGAAGATGTTTCATCGAGGTCAAGACGAGTGAAAATGTAATGACGGTTCCAAACAGGATCATCCAGAAGACCAGGAACCAGATGGAAAATGAGAGGTTGATGCTGCCCTCGAGTTCCGTGGTTCCGGAGAGTGCATCCCACGGGAAAGACCACCAAGGTTGGGTGAGGGCCCACATCAGCGATGCGGCGGCGAACCCCCACATGGTCAAAGAGACTGGATCACGCGGTTTTTCAATCCGCATTTGTCGATCACCCAAGATGTAAAAGGTTGATAGTGCGACTGCGGCAAAGAGTGCCGCGATCACACCTATGGCATTTAATGCAAAACCGAGCCACACTTGGGCAACAAGTGCGAGACCGGTGGTTGCCATGGCAAGGGCGATCCAGACCGTGCGTTTAGTGGGTTCCTTCCAGACAAAACGGAACCATAAGGCGATCATGACCGGTGCGGTGAACTCAATCAGTAGAGCGACACTCACCGGCAGGTAGGTGAGTGCGACAAAGAACAGATACTGCGTCATGGCAACGCCAAGAATTCCGTAGGCAAGCAAGATCGGAATTTCTTTCAAAGAAACACGAAGTGCCCGTGGGTGCCTAATCGCGACAAAGAGGAGTAAGACCAAGAATGCGCCCGTGACTCGCAGTTGGGACAGCCGCGCGGGGTCAATTCCGGTAAGCAAAATGGCCTTGGAAACAGACCCACTCAGGGCAAAAAGAAGTGCGGCAGTGAGATAGAGGGCGTACCCGGTAAATGGGTGCGGGGATTTAGCCAGTGGTACTCCAGGTATCGGTTCAACAATGTCACTCAACGGAGCACTGACCGATACAGATTAATTGTTGACTCGGCGATTGCGTCCCAAGCAAAATGGCCAATCGCCCGTTTGCGCCCTTCTATTCCAAAGTGATGCTGAAGGTTGGCATCTGCCGCGACTCGATTCACCTGCTCGGCAAAACTTTTTTCAAATTCATGTGGTTCATGTTGGTCGTAATGCACGAGTACGCCGGTAACTCCATCTATCACTACCTCAGGGATCCCGCCGACGTCACTTGCCACGACGGCCGTCTCACAAGCCATCGCCTCAAGATTCACAATTCCCTGGGGCTCGTAGATAGAGGGGCAGGTGAAAACACTTGCGTGGGTGAGTAATTGGATGAGTTCATCTCGGGGGACTTGCTCTTTGATCCAGATAATATTTTCCTGGCCACGCAATGCCCTCAAGTCGGCCACGAGTTGATCAACCTCGGCGGCAATCTCTGGGGTATCGGGTGCCGAAGCGCACAACACAACTTGAATCTGGGGGTCAAAGTTCTTTGCGGCTTCCAGTAGATGGGAAAGACCCTTTTGTCGGGTAATTCGACCAACAAAAAGCGAGTATGGTTTTTGGGAATCAATGTTGTATTTATCTATTGCACTAAATGATGGATCGGGTCGATAAATATCTGTGTCGATCCCGTTATGAATTACGTGAACATTTTCCGGTGAAATATTCGGATAACATGTGAGAACATCTGCTTTCATACCCCGCGAAACGGCGATAATTGCTGCGGCACCTTCGTAGGCACTTTTTTCAATCCACGAGGAGATGCGGTAGCCACCCCCAAGTTGCTCTTCTTTCCACGGACGCAGCGGTTCAAGTGAGTGGGCAGTGACCACGAGTGGAATTCCCTGCAGCAGCGCTGCACTTTGCCCAGCAAAATTGGAATACCAGGTGTGGGAGTGGACCAGATCTATTTTTGATTGGGAAATGGAGCGCACCATGTCGAGGTTTACCCCGAGGGTTTCGAGCACAGGATTGGCACCTTCTAGGAATTCGGGTGTGGCGTGAGCGTGAGCATCGGTGTAGCTGGTTCCGAAGGCGTGCACATCAACAGTGATCTGCGCGGCCAGGGCGGGTACCAGGTATTGAACATGGGCTCCGGCACCGCCGTAAATCTGCGGTGGCCATTCTTTAGTCAATAAAGCGATTCGCACGGATCAAGCCTAGGCAGGTGAACGGCGAAGGAGCAGGGTGGAGTCTTTAGTTGAACCCGTGCGCTCATCACCGGTGAGCCCGTAGGCTCCACTCATGGCACGCGACCCACGAGTTCTCTGCATGGTGCTCGCTGGCGGTGAAGGAAAACGGCTCATGCCACTTACCGCAGACCGAGCAAAGCCCGCAGTTCCATTTGGGGGCTCGTACCGGTTGATTGACTTTGTGCTTTCGAATCTCATTAACGCGGGGTTGCGCCGGGTGTGTGTATTAACCCAGTACAAATCACACTCCCTTGACCGTCACATCACCCAAACCTGGCGTATGCCGACGCTGCTCGGCGACTACGTGACTCCGGTTCCAGCCCAGCAACGGCTCGGTCCCCGATGGTTCACCGGAAGCGCCGATGCGATTTATCAGAGCTTGAATTTGGTATATGACGAAAACCCAGATTACGTAGTAGTTTTCGGTGCCGACCACGTGTACCGCATGGATCCGATGCAAATGATTGAGGCGCATATTGACAGCGGGGCTGGCGTGACCGTTGCGGGATTGCGTCGCCCTCGCGCTAGTGCCAGTGAGTTTGGTGTAATCGAAGTTGGCCCCGATGGTCACAAGATTGCTAACTTTTTGGAAAAGCCGGCTGACCCACCAAGTATTCCCGGTTCACCCGAGGAAAGTTTTGTGTCAATGGGAAATTACGTTTTTAGCACGGACGTGTTGTTGGAAGCACTCAGAGCTGACGCGGTTGATCCGGGTTCCGTTCACGACATGGGTGGAAACATTATTCCCATGCTCACTGAGCAGGGTCGCGCTTTTGTGTATGACCTCTCGTCCAATATCGTCCCAGGAGCAACCGACCGAGACTCTGGCTATTGGCGCGATGTGGGTTCCCTGGACAGTTATCACGACGCTCACATGGATCTGGTGTCAGTCCATCCGGTTTTTAATCTTTACAATCGGCGTTGGCCAATCCTGTCAAATATCCCGCCGCTACCTCCGGCCAAATTTGTTGAAGGGGGGAATGCGCACGAGTCCATGGTAGGCGCGGGCAGCATCATTTCCGGAGGTCACGTGCGGACCTCGGTGATTGCCACAAGCGTAAGTATTGAGTCCGGTTCCTATGTTGAAGGAAGTGTGATCATGCCGGGGGTGCGCATTGGTCGCAATGCGGTCGTTCGTGGAGCGATCTTGGACAAGAATGTCGTGATCGGGGAAAATGCCCAAATCGGGGTGGATCTTGAACACGATCGATCCCGTTACACGGTGAGCCCCGGTGGAATCGTAGTGCTGGGTAAAGGAATTACTGCCGATTAAGCAAGGCTCTTTACCATTTCATTACGGACTTCCAAGCCATGACAGATGCACATGAGACGGCGCTAAGAATACTTCCCACACTGGCAAATGAGCCGATCGAAAGCAGGCTTCCCGCCGAGCCAATTGAGCCGATGCTCAGGACACTGTTTTTACTGTAAATCGACAGGAGGGAATTCTGGGAACCAATTGACCAGCGACTGCTATCCATTGACTTAGCGTACCTGCATACTTGAACAGTGGGACGAAAAATCAGGGCACTGATCGCTTTCGGGGGATCGCTTGCCCTCGTCGTTGGATTGGGGGCTCCGGCCCAAGCCACCACACCGCGAATAGTGGGTGGTGCGCCGATCGCAATTGCGCAGGTCCCTTGGCAGGTGAACCTGAATATTCGCAACTCGGCGCGGTGCGGTGCATCAATTATTGGAAACCAGTGGTTGGTGACGGCGGCGCACTGCGTCGCAGGTGTCGCTCCGAGTGAAATTTCAGCATTTGCCGGTGTCACCAATCTCGGCGAGCGCTCGAGTCAAAATCTCGTCTCAGTATCGGGCGTGGTTATCAATCCGAGTTGGAATGCAAATACATTCAGTGGCGATATTGCATTGTTGCAGCTGGCTGTTCCGTTAACATTTTCCCCGACGGTCCAACCGATTTCATTACCCACCGCCCAAGATCCAGGAGTCTGGCCCGCGGGTGGGACGGCTGCTCAAATCTCGGGTTGGGGAAGTACGAGCTATGGCGGCACCGCCAGTGATGCGCTTCTGGTGGCAACAGTCTCGGTGCTCGGTGGTCCCAGTGACACCGGATGTGGCTCATATGGCGGCTCTTTTAGAAGCTCGGAAAGTATTTGCGCTGGGGTTCCAGAAATGGGCATTGATACGTGCCAAGGGGATAGCGGCGGACCACTTGTAGTTACTGCCGACACGGGTCCAGTCTTAGCGGGTGTGACAAGTGTGGGTAACGAGTGTGCATTGCCCAACTTCCCCGGTATTTATACGCGCGCGACATCTTTTCTGCCGTGGATCAATCAATATGTTCCGCCTCCAACGTCCACGCCGAATGCGCCATTGAACCTGATTGCCACATCGCAATCTCGGGAACGGGTGTTGCTCACCTGGGATGCCCCAAACTACGATGGCGGTCTTGCGATCAGTAATTTTGTAGTCTCGCTCGTGGGAGAAACTGGTGGGTTAACACCGGTATGCACATCACCTGTGTCACCCTGTGTCGTGACAAACCAAAAAGCTGGATCTGTTCTCGCGATGGTTGTTCAGGCGGTTAATGAACTTGGAGCGGGCACTCAATCTGCTCCGGTTGGCGCTGTAGTCGTCGACGGGGTGCGGACCCCTCCGGCAAAGGTGAAGCATCAACTTGTAGCCAAATGGGCCGGGGTTAAAACAAAATCTGGGGTTCGCCCACGGGTGCGGATTGCTCCGGCTTCACGTGAAATCTGCAGACTCACTAAATCACGAGTGAAGCTTGTGCAAAGCGGTCTGTGTGTACTGAGAGTGACCGGCGCCAAGTCACAAAAAGGATCGGCTTATTTGCTCGGACGGTAGTTTTCTACTGGTTCGGATCTATCGAAAAAGCGTCTTCGGGTGTTGACAGATTGATCGGCGAACCGAAATCGGAGAGTTCGCTGATGCTTACCTTTTCATTTCCCGTGCAGTCAAAGGATTTTTCGATGTAGTTGATCACACCGTTTGGATCAAGTCCCACCTCTACGGCCAGTTCCATTTGGCAGATTTTGGCAAGGCGGGAAATTTCCTCATCGGAGAAACCCATGCCTGACTCAATAGTGAGGGCGATACTCCCCTTCAGGGGGTTTTCTCCTTCGGAAAGAAGGCTCCCAATTTGCGAAAGCGGGGAGATATTTCCTGACGTGGGTGTGTTCGTTCCTACCGGGGCAACAAACCACGAGTTATCAACGAAAGTGTAGGTGCCATCAGAGTTCAGCAGGTCGATCCAAGACTCGCCGGAGCCTTGATTGTCCCAATTAATCTCGCCCCGACCGTTTGCTAGCGCGGTACTTCCAGATCCGGTTACCTGGCCATTTTGTGAATCAATTGAGATACTGATTCGAGCGGTGCCGCGCGCAACGGTTGACTCGATCGCACTGTCAACAATATTTGCCGAGGGACTCGAACTTGGAGCAACGGAAGTGGGCAAAACTGGGTCTGAACTGGTGGCCGTGGAACAGCCAGCAAGAGCAAAAGTGGCCGCTATGACAATCGCAACTGCGCGCATTTACCCGAATCTACCGGAGATGTAGTCCTCTGTCCTTGGGTCGGTCGGTGAACTGAAGAGTTCACGGGTGCGGCCAAACTCGACCAGGCGCCCATGCCGGATTTCATTTTCGTCGAGCTCCGCCGTAAAGAATGCGGTGCGGTCGGACACTCTCGCGGCCTGCTGCATGTTGTGGGTGACAATGATAATTGTGTATTCACTGGCCAACTCGACCATGAGGTCTTCAATCTTTGCGGTAGCCAGCGGGTCAAGGGATGCGCACGGCTCATCCATGAGAATTACTTCGGGTTTCACGGCGATACAGCGAGCAATGACCAATCGCTGCTGCTGCCCACCAGAGAGCGCGTAGGCACTTTTTTTGAGATCGTCTTTGACTTCATTCCACAGCGCCGCTCTGGTCAGGCACTCCTCGACAAGATCATCGAGATTTCCCTTGGTGCCATTTACTTTTGGCCCGTAAGCCACATTTTCATAGATTGACTTGGGGAAAACGTTGGGCTTTTGAAAGACCATGCCGACCTTGCGGCGAACTTCGATGGGGTCAACGTTAGGTCCATAAATATCTGTTCCGTGATAGGCCACAGTTCCTTTGAGGTGAGCACCAGGAATGAGGTCATTCATCCGGTTGAAGCTCCGCAACAAAGTTGATTTCCCACAGCCACTTGGACCAATAAAAGCGGTGATTTCATTCCTGCCAATTGGTAACGTTACGTTGCGAATCGCTTCGTAGTCGCCGTAATAGACACTGACGTTGTCGAGGGTGAAGACCGGGTCGCTGGTCTCAGGGGGAATTGAAGCGCCACGGGCCGAGAGTGCATGATCAAGGTGCATGGTGATTTCATTTGGCTGGTTCATGTGTGCCTTTCACTGCGTGCGCTACCAGCGCTTCTGGGTTTTGTTGCGGATCCAAATCGCCACAAAGTTCATGGCGAGCAAAATCAGGAGAAGGACGACGATTGTCGCCGCGGCAAGGACCTGGAATTCCTCGCGAGAGTCCTTGGTCCAGTTGAAAATCTGAATCGGAAGGGTTGTGTAATCCGACAGGACACCATCGGGATTGAAGGTAATGAAGGAAACCGCACCGAGGAGCAGGAGCGGGGCCGCTTCACCGATTGCCCGAGAAAGTGCCAGGATTGTCCCCGTTGCAATTCCGGGGATTGCCGCAGGCAGGGTTTGTCGGTAGGCCGTTTGCCATTCGGTTGCCCCAAGGGCCAGGGAGCCGTCGCGAATATTTCGAGGCACAGCGCGCAGTGCCTCCCTGGTGGAAATAATGATGACGGGCAGAACGAGCAAAGCCAGGGTCAGCGCTGCCGTGATCACGCTTTGACCCAAGGCGAGCGCTCGGGCAAAAACAGCCAGACCCAAAATACCGTAAACAATTGAGGGGACCGCAGCCAGGTTTTGAATATTCACTTCAATGAATCGCTGGGAGCGACTATTGGGTCGGGCGAACTCTTCGAGGTAGAGGGCGGCCATAACCCCGGTGGGCAAAGCGACCAACGCGGTGAACGAAATCACCCAGATCGAACCGGTGATTGCAGACTGAGCACCCGCATTTTCTGGGTCGCGGACCGAAGGCATATTGGTGAAAAGACGAATGTCTAAGCGCGGCCAACCCTTAATGGTTACATAGGTAAGCAGCACTGCGAGCGTGAACACCCCAATGGCGAGCGAAAGAAAAAGCAGCCACATGAAAATGCGATCACGCAAAGGCGTCCCTTTGCCAGCAAGCTGGTTGGTCAATTGTAGGTGGCTCATTGATAAGCCTGCCTAAATCGGCGGACCAAACGAATACTAAAAATATTCATAAGGAAAGTGAGGAGGAACAACAGCATTCCCACGGCAAAAATCGATTTGTATTCAATAGACCCGGTTGCCAGGTCTCCAGATCCTGCGGCAGCAATATAGGAAGTCATGGTTTGCATTCCCATGAGCGGATTGAAGCTTAGTTGTGGTTGAAGGCCAGCAGCGATTGTCACGATCATGGTCTCACCGATCGCTCGGGAGATGCCGAGAACGAATGCCGCCACGATTCCCGATAGCGCCGCGGGCATAACAACTTTTATGGCCGTTTGGCGCTTACTGGAGCCAAGTGCGTAGGCACCATCGCGCAAACCAGATGGCACGGCGGCCATTGCGTCTTCAGAGAGTGATGCAATCGTCGGAATGATCATGACCCCCATGATCAAGCCCGCGGAAAGGGCATTGAACACTTCGATCTCTGGGAAAATTTTGATCAGTATGGCTTGGGTGAGAAATTCAAGAGCAAAGAAGCCAAACACAACCGTGGGGATGCCCGCAAGGACTTCGAGGGTTGGCTTAAGCACCTTGCGTACGCGCTCTGATGCGTATTCGGATAGGTAAATTGATGCGCCCAGGCCAAGTGGAATGGCGACGGCAATCGCAATCAATGTGATGACAATGGTGCCGCTGAGGAGGGGGATAACCCCGAATTCACCATTTTTGAACAGTGGCGTCCAGACGGTACCGAAGAGGAAGTCGGTGATGGGCACTTCCATGAAGAATTCAATTGAAGGAATCAGCAGGGAAATAACGATTCCAAAAGTGGTGAAAATTGATACAAAGGCAGCGAGAGCTAAAATAAAACGAATTATTTTCTCGCCGTACCGAGGACGAGACTGCCGAAGGGATAACCCTTCGGCAGTCTCGCTCACAGTGTTAGTCGCCATAAATTAAATTACTAACTTCCTGCTTGGTTCAGTAGGGCCGCAAAATCAGTTACTAACTGCTCCTGCGCGGCATCACTGAGGGGAATGTAGAGAGCTGCCTTCGCGATCTCCACATCGTTGTCAACGTAGAACTGGAAGAACTCGGCAACATTCGGATCGGCTAAAGACTGAACCGATGGGTAAACGAAGAGCGGGCGTGACAACGGGGTGTAAGAGCCATCGCGTGCCGTGTCGGCGCTGGGTGCCACGCAACCTGCACCGGAATCGATTTCGAGTGCCTTGAGCCGATCGGTATTCTCCTCAAAGTAGGTGTACCCGAAGTAGCCAAGACCGCCCTTGCTGCCCGCAACTCCTTGAACAATCACGTTGTCGTCTTCACTCGGGGTGAAGTCAGTTCGGCTTACCCCTTCTTCACCGTTGATCACATCGGTGAAGTAGTCAAATGTTCCTGAATCGGTTCCTGGACCAAATAGCGGAAGTGGTTCGTCAGGGAATGACGGATCAACTTCGTTCCAGTTAGAGACAGTTGAGTCGGGTCCCCAGATTGCAGCCAGTTGATCCGTGGTCAAGCAGTTTGCAAAATCATTTTCTTTATTAACAACCACGGTTAATGCATCAATTGCAACGGTTAGTTGAGCGTACTCAATCCCGTTATCAGCGCACTCTTGTATTTCCGAATCCTTGATAGGACGTGACGCGTCATTGGCGTCTGTTTCACCGCGGCAGAACTTTTCGAACCCACCACCGGTACCCGAAGATCCCACTGTTACTTGAATTCCCGGGTTAGCTATTTGGAAGTCTTCAGCGGCAATTGCGCTGAGGGGGTACACGGTTGAGGAGCCGTCAATCCGGATCTGGCCACTGCCACCATCTTCGCCACTTGAGTTATTGGAACCACCGCAGGCACTCAATAGGAGGGCTGCGACGAGGACTGGTGATGCTGCTAAAAGTGTTCGCTTTAACTGCGACATCAATAAACTCCGATTCGTTTTCTATTGGTTTACTTTAGCGGTCACGTTCGACCCTGAAAGGCAAAAGTAGATTCACAGTGTGGACATAATGAACCCTCAAAGTGAACTAAAGATGAACAGTTATCAACATTGAGAAGAAAGAATCAGGATTCCTGATTCCCAGGAACCTCATGATGCTCTATGGCCACAATTTTCACAGTGCCTTCGGGGTCAATGTGACGGTGCGCTACGAAAAATGATCCTGGGGAAAGCTTGGTAGACCAAATCCCCTCGGTGCGCTCGGCTGCGGAAATCCCACCTGCTGTGGCGACAGCTTCCAGGATCGCGTCAAGTACGGGCCGGTGCGAACACAGGACGGTGGGTGCGGGGTCTTTCATCGCCAGCTCAATCGCAGGATCGAGATGTTGGGGGTTTTGCTCGTAGCCCGATTCACTGATTGCATCAATCAAAATGGGGGTGGTGGACAGTTGTTTCACGAATCTTTTTACTGTTTCTTGGCAGCGTTGCATGGGGGAACTGATTACCTGTTCAATTCCGTACGCTTCCAGCGCTTCGGCGATAATTTTTGCTTGGCGCCGCCCGCGCCCTGACAGCGGTCGATCGCTGTCGTGCTTCCCGGTGAAGTCGGATCGCTTAACAGCTTTTGCGTGGCGAAGAATGACCAGAGGTGAAGTCGGTGGTAGTTCCAACGCGCGCTGAAGGAATTCCAGGTCCTGCGGGTAGGTCAGGTGGGTGGCTACTTGGTCAACAGGGACCCAGGCCACTTTGTCGACTTCCTCGTCGGGGGCAAAACCGAGGTCCTCTCGGACGTGTGCCCGCCAGTAGTGAACCTCTTTTTCCCCTTCAGGAATGTCATACCGGTCCAACCCAATATTGGGCCCCAGGACGGCAAGAAAGCCGGTTTCCTCATCGCACTCTCGAACTGCCGTGAGCGGAAGGAGTTCAGCTCCGTCGACTTTGCCTTTGGGAAATGACCAATCGTCGTATCGGGGGCGGTGTACGAGCAGTACTTCATTATTGCGAAGGAGAACCACTCCCGCTGCACTAATTATTTGGCTCATGACGCATCTTCGGCATTCATCGCGGTGCCCAGTGAAATGCCCAAGGCGAAAATCACAGCCGGATCACTTTTTCCCGTGAGGGCAATTGCTCGAAGTATCTCACTTGCACTTACTCGCCCAGTCTCTGTCTTAGCGCAGTGCAGGTCCTTTTTTAGGCGCTTACTTTTCTTTTTAAAGATAGCCCCGAAATGCACTGCAATCGCGAGCCGGTCACAAGGATTGTGGGAAATATTTTCCCACAGGTTCCGGGGTTCGTAGGCACTTGCAGTCACCGCAGGAACGCGAGCCAGATTGATCAGGTCGCTAAATAGGAAAAGGTAGCGATCGCTGCGGCGAGCTGCCTGAAGACTTGATCTGGCTGCCTCAATTTTTCCCGCGAAGTATTGATCAACCGCTGCCGTGGCTTCGCCTCGATCAAGTGGGTCCGATAGTAAGTCAACGAGTGCTCGTGCTTGCATGTGTTGATCCGCCAGTTCCGTCGCAATGCTCAATTCACGAATCAGCCACGCGAGATCTTCCACGAGAAATTCTTGTTCAGCTGGGTTGAACCAGTTCCGCAGCGCCTTAAGCAGCCCATCGAGTTCGATCAGTTCGAGGGTGAGCCCATGTGTGTCGCCGGCCACCCTGCTGGTGAGCTCAGCGTGAAAAATCTTGCGAACTTGGCGGGAAAGGGCCCAACGGATCACGTCACATGGCAGGTCGCTCTTATTAGGCGCGGGGAGCCGAGGAATATCAGGTTGCTTTTTTGCGGCCGGCCCAAAAGCGCCGGCTGCTTTGCTTACCGAACTAGTTTGGGCTCCCCCATTACGAAGGATCTCGCAGATGAGAAGTGCTTCTGGCAGTCCCACCTCGCTCGTGAGTTCAATTTCTATCTCACGAAATTGATCAACGATTATCTCGTTCCGGGTCAGAGTGACCCGGTCGTCTACCAATTCAATTATTTGACCGGATGGGCCGGTGAGAGCCTGGGGCTTGCGTTCCGTGCGAACGCGAGCAATCGGCAGGACCTCGGATCCTTGTAAAACTGTTGACAGCATTTCAAGGAATTCGATGGGAGGCGTTGCACCGGTGGGATCGCGGTGAAGTTCAGTGCGCACACTTGCGCCCTTGGGCTGCCTCCGACGTGAAGTGGGGATTTTCAAGTGCCAGCCGTCATCACCGCCTCCGCTGCGCGTGCGCATTGTGATACCCCACCGCAGAAGGGTCGCATCGGTTGTGTCCCAATAGATGGCATCCATGTTTCGTGTTGCTTCGGTAGTCCAAGTGCCCAGAGATTGTGGGAAACTGGGCAACTCAAAATCTGCTGGTACCCGAAATTTGAATTCCGTTTCCACCTGCTGCTCGGTGGGTGTGGAGTTCATGGTTTTAACTTACCGAGCCAACGCAGGCTAAGAGTCCGCGCCGGTCAAGACCCCGGACTCCAGGGCACTTGAGCGCTTGCTCTTGATCGCAATGAGGAGCTCCTGAATATCGGTAAGACGCTCACCCGCTTCATTGAATAGCCTTCGGGTCCAGCTGCCATCAGCGGCCAGATCCCACGTGGCCGTTCCAGGCGCAAACCCCAAACTCAGCAGGTCTTCGATCTCAGCGATTTGCTCGGGATCGGAAATACTTACCAAGGCCTCAACCCGGCGGTCAAGATTGCGGTGCATCAGGTCCGCGGAGCCAATCCACACTGAAGGATTGCCCCCGTTGGCAAAAGCGAAAACCCGGCTGTGCTCGAGGAAACGTCCCATCACGCTAATAATCCGGACCGTGTCGCTGAGACCGGGCACGCCCGGACGCATGGCGCAAATTCCGCGGACCCAAATATCCACCCGAACGCCAGCTGTGGAAGCCCGATAGAGGGCGTCAATGATCGCCTCGTCAACGAGGGAGTTGCACTTAATGCGGACCCCGGAAGGCCGTCCTTCCAACTGGTGGGTGATCTCCCGGTCAATCCGCGCGATCAAGCCAGTGCGTACTGAGTGCGGGGCAACAAGTAGTCGGTTGTAGTCGGTGTTCATGGAGTAACCAGAAAGAACGTTGAACAGATTCGAAACATCCTCGCCCACTTGAGGATTGCTGGTGAGTAAGCCGAAGTCTTCGTAGAGACGAGCTGTCTTGGGGTTGTAATTACCAGTACCAATATGGCAGTAGCGGCGGAGTTGATCACCGTCATTGCGCACCACCATGGACAATTTGCAGTGGGTTTTTAAGCCAACTAGTCCGTACACAACGTGCACACCCGCTTGTTCAAGTTTGCGGGCCCAATCAATATTATTTTGCTCGTCAAACCGCGCTTTGATTTCAACGATGGCAAGGACCTGTTTCCCTTCCTCGGCAGCCAGAATCAAGGCGTCAACAATCGGCGAGTTGCCAGAGGTGCGGTACAGGGTTTGCTTAATTGCGAGAACATTTGGGTCGACCGCGGCTTGCTCAAGGAAAAGCTGCACACTGGTTGAAAAGGAGTCGTATGGATGGTGCAGAAGTACATCCTTGCCACGAACAGTACTCAAAATGTCCGGTGCACTTGAACTTTCAACATCGGACAGTGCACGTGAAGTTTTTGGGACAAACTTGCGCTGCTTCAAGTCATCGCGATCCAGTCCGACAATCGTCCACAGCCCGGTGAGGTCCAGTGGCCCAGGAAGACGAAAAACTTCCAAATCAGTGATGTCGAGCTCACTCACGAGCAAGTCAAGGACATAGGGATCAATGTTTTCCTCGACTTCAAGTCGCACGGGAGGCCCAAAACGCCGGCGCACCAGCTCGCGCTCAAGCGCTTTCAGTAAATTCTCTGCGTCGTCTTCCTCGACTTCAACATCTTCATTGCGCGTAACCCGAAATGCGTGGTGCTCACGGATTTCCATGCCAGGAAATAAATCGCTCAAGTGCGCAGCGATGATGTCCTCGAGTGGAACGTAACGAGCGGGTCCCACTTCGATGAATCGTGGCAGCAACGGCGGCACTTTTACACGCGCAAAAAGCCGGTTACCCGTTGTTGGATTTTGCACAACGACGGCGAGATTGAGAGAGAGTCCACTGATATAGGGAAAAGGGTGTGAAGGGTCGACCGCGAGTGGCGTCAAAATAGGAAAAACTTTGGAATCGAAAAAAAGATCCATATCGGTTTTCTCAACTGGTGTGAGCTGATCCCAGCGCAAGACATGAATCCCGGCTTCATTGAGCTCGGGTTCAATCGTGTTAAGGAAATAGTCGGCTTGTTGGCGCTGCAATGCAAAGGCGCGCTCCCAAATATTTTCTAGCACTTCCCTTGGGGTAAGCCCACTTGCTGCGCGTACCGCAATTCCCGTTGCGATCCGTCGCTTGAGGCCCGCTACGCGTACCATAAAAAATTCGTCAAGGTTCCGGGCAAAAATTGCGAGGAATTTCGTGCGATCAAGCAAGGGCAAACCGGGGTCATCTGCTAGATCCAATACCCGCTTATTAAACGCAAGCCAAGAGAGCTCTCGGTCCAGGAAACGACCGGGCGGAAGATCGCCAGCGAAATCCTCCTTGAGAATAATCGCCGCGAGCTCCCCGGTGGGTGGACCGTCAGCGGAGAATTCGGAGATGCTCATGGGGCCATCGTCCCATGTCGGGGGTTCTTTAGGCGAACCGAAGGTGATGACCGACCAAAGCGCAGATTAATTATTGACGTGGGCGACCGAACATGACGTCCGTGTCCCAGTGGACGAACCCCAGGCCCTCGTAGAGGGAGATTCCCCGTTCGTTGGAAGAATCAACATAAAGCATGGCCTGTCGAAGTCCGAGTTCGCGCAAGTAGGTCAATCCGTAAGTGGTCAGTGCTCGACCCAAACCTGGGACTCGATGGGTGGGATCTACCGCGAGCACGTAGACCTCACCGATTGCTTCGTGGCTGTGGTCGGAGCCGTGCAGGCCCGAGCCGTGAACCTTGGTCCAATGGAATCCAAGGATCGCCTCAGACTGGGAATCCACTGCGATAAAGAATCCATCCGCGTTGAACCAAGACTCACTGAGTCGCACTGTAATATCGTGCTCATTCCAACTCCCTTGGTCAGGCAGATCGGTGAAAGCCCGTGCGTTAATCGCCAGGACACCGGGAATGTCGGTCAAAGGATCGAAAGTTCTGATCCGAACCCCCTGTGGGATTTGGGTCGCAGGCAGTGGGGCGAAGAGCGACCGGCGCATTTGCCACAACGATCGGTTGAGTAGGTAGCCGATTGAGTCCGCAAATGATTGTGCTTCCACCGTTGCGCCGTGGGCCCACAATCGTAATCGGCCGTCGGGGGAGAGCTCCAATGCGCGTTCGACCATCGCGCGCCCTAAGCCTTGATTTCTCGCAGAAGGGGAAACGACCACTTCGGTACTTGTCCCGTCCACAAGATCGGTTATGTCCACATGCGCGTAGGCGGAGAATTCATCGTGTAAAAATCCCAGAATGTGCAGCCCACTTTCACTGGAGTGAAGGTGCAGCCAGGCGTGCTCGCTCAGCGGGCGAACTCCATCAACGGACGTGGCTTTGCTGAGCAGTTGGCTTACCCGCTCCACATCTGCGGAATTAAGTTGCTTGAATACTTCAGTTGATGTAACTGACCCAGAATTAGTCATGATGGGTTAAGACTGCAATTGGCTGGCGCGCTCAGTTTCACTCTCGGGTGACTCAAGCACAAAGCGGTAACCCACATTTCGCACCGTACCGATGAGCGCTTCATTTTCGGATCCAAGTTTGGCACGCAGGCGGCGGACATGGACGTCAACGGTTCGGGTGCCACCAAAGTAGTCGTAACCCCAGACTTCTTGTAGTAAGAGCGCGCGGGTGAAAACCCGGCCTGGATGTTGGGCGAGGTGTTTCAATAACTCGAATTCCTTAAACGTCAGATCAAGTGGCCGGCCATGTAGTCGAACGGTGTAGCTAACTTCGTCAATGTGCAGTGCCCCAAGATTGATTTCTTCGGGGCTGCGAGTCGCATCAACCCCCATCCGGATGTCGAAGCGAGCAACTGCAACCCGCAAACGGGCTTCAAGCTCGGCGGGTGAAGTTATGTTGAGCAGGAAATCATCGATCCCCCAGTCACCTTGAACCGCGGCCAAGTTCCCCTCGGTGGTTACTAGCAGGACTGGCGCTCCCGCGCCGGTATCACAAAGCAGGCGCGTAAAACTTCGCACGGCAGGCAGATCCATGCGTCCGTCCACAAGCAAGACATCGGAGTTATCAACCGCAAGGAGTGAGGCTGGTTCTGCGCCTAAAACTCGAACGCTGTGGTTGAGAAGTGCCAATGCGGGCAGGACTTCAGCCGAAGAATGCATGGCGCGGGTCAACAGAACTATCCGCATTCGACCTCCTCAATCTGGTCTCAGAGTACCCATGACCTGTCAATCGTGCAGATAGGTGCCTGTGAAGCCCCCAAGACCAACCGGCAAAATAGGGCTGTGCATTCGGAATTCAGTCTCTATACCCGTGACCGGGTGCGCATTATGGGAACCCATTCAACTTTTGCTCACGCAAAGGAAGATTCGGACCCGCTAGCGCTGGGAATCGTGGTGGCCCACGGATTTACGGGTAATCGGGGGCAGGATCATGTCAAGAAAGTCGTTACTGCTCTGAGGGAATATGGCGGGGTGTTGGCACTGGACCTTCGTGGCCACGGGGACTCTGGCGGCGAAAGCACCATGGGCATGGATGAAGTGTTAGATGTTGACGCAGCCGTCGTTCACGCGCGCGACTTTGGCTACCGCAATGTGGCAACCATTGGTTTCTCCATGGGCGGTTCAGTGATTTTGCGACAGGCTGCTTTAGCCGAAGGCGCACATGCGCCCGAATTAGTTGTCAGTGTGAGTGCGCCCGCATTCTGGTTTTACCGTGGGACGCGAATCATGCGCGTGGTTCACCGATTAATTGAAACCCAGTCGGGTCGTTTGGCTCTGCGTGGGAAAGGGGTCCGAGTCCGGAGCACCCCGTGGCCCGATCCACCTCCGATCTCACCCGAGGTTGCGGTCGAGCGGCTTGGGGACACCCCCCTTTTGATCGTGCATGGCGATGTCGACCACTACTTCCCTGTTGAGCATGCGTATGCATTGGAAAACGCCATCGAGCGAGCGGGCAATCCGAATGCGCAGGTCATTGTGGTTGAGGGATTCGGGCACGCCGAGACCGCAATCAGCGAACAGACTTTGGCACAGATTGGCCAATGGCTCAGGGATCACGTCCAGCCTGAGCTACCTGCTGCCAAGGGGTAGAGTGCAATCATGTTGGAGCAATCATGTTAGAGCAATCATGTTAGAGATCGTGTACACGTCGCTATTGATCGGTGCCATCGGGGCCACCGGTTGCTTCTCATTTTACGTTGCGGCGAAACTTTTTAAGGGCCAGGTCTAATCTATGGACACACTTCCCGTTGAAGTCATGCCAATTTCATGGTTGATTGGAAGTTGGGTTGGCGTTGGGTTAGGAACCTACCCCACCATTGAGGACTTTAGATTTGGGCAGGAAGTTGTTTTTTCGTGCGATGGCCGACCATTTCTTAACTATGTTTCCCGCAGCTGGCTCCTAGACGAAGCTGGCGAAAGAATTAAACCTCTCGCATCTGAATCTGGGTATTGGCGACCGCGACCGGACAATAATGTTGAATTAGTTTTGGCTCAGCCGATGGGTTTCTCTGAGATCTATATCGGCACGACCGAAGTTCTGGGGCTCGACGATGCGAAAATTACGAGTGCGCGAGCAAGTCTAAAAACCGATGTCGTGGTTCGCACAGAAAGCGCCAAACCATATACCCACGGCGAACGCCTTTATGGTCTTTTTGATTCCCAACTTATGTGGACTTTTGACATGGCTGCAATGGAGCAGCCAATGCAAAACCACCTCTCGGCCAAGTTGCGGCCGGCAGTTGAAGATCTGTGATTGTCATGGCATCAATTCCCTGGGAAGACCGGCTTCGTGAACAAGGCTTTCGCATTACACCGCAACGGCAGTTGGTTTTAGAGTCGGTAAATCACTTGGGGCATGGCACCCCCGAAAAAATATTGTCTTCGGTGCAGGAAACAGCATCGGGTGTGAATCTGTCAACAATTTATCGAACATTAGAAGTACTCGAAAGTGTCGGTCTGATCACCCACACGCATATTGGACATGGTGCGCCCGTTTACCATTCGCAGGATCAGTCCCCGCACATTCACTTGGTCTGTGATGAGTGTGCTGAAGTGACAAGCGTTCCAGCAGCAGCGGCGGCGGAATTCTCGATGGACCTGCAAGACACTTACGGTTTTTGTACCCAGATGACCCACATGGCGGTTACTGGTTTATGTCGAGCGTGTACTAGTGAATCGGAGGTGAAAGACCATGGGTGAAGTTGGGATCACGCCGATTCCTGCGCCTGAGTCCGATCTTGATTTCGGGGTCGCGTGGCATTACGGTGATCCGCACCGCGAGCAGCGAATTCTGCTTTCCGGGGAGGCCAGTGTCGACCTTTCGCATTGGGGAGTGGTCACGGTGACCGGTGTTGATCGGCTCACTTGGTTACACAGTCTCACTACAGCTGATCTTGAGGGGCTTGAACCTCGTGCCTCCCGAACCGCACTGATCCTGAGCCCACATGGCCACGTCGAACATGAACTGCATGTAGTTGACGAGGGCGAGACCACCTGGCTGATCGTTCCACCCAATACTTCCGCAGGGCTGGTCGACTACCTCAACTCAATGCGATTCATGATGCGAGTTGAGGTCTCTGAGGTCAGCAAGGAGTACGCGGTTGTGTGGGAGCCGGTCCGTCAAGTAGATGAGAGCGTTCCGACCTGGCTTACACCAGCAGAATTTGCTGGACTTGATGCAACCAACTCTGGTACACATCGTGGTGGAACGGCCGATAAATACATTGCTGCCCGCCCGGAGCCATTTCTGGGTCGTCAGGTAATTGTGCCCAGGGACAGGTTGCAGAAGCGTTTGGACCAATTTCCTAATCGCGCTGGTACGTGGGCTTTTAATGCAATCCGGGTTGCCGCCGGTGTGCCGCAGTGGGCGCATGAAACTGATCACAAGACATTGCCCCATGAACTCGGTTGGATTGGCTCGGGAGTGCACCTGAGTAAAGGCTGTTATCGCGGACAAGAGACGGTCGCGCGGGTTCATAATCTTGGCAAACCACCGCGACGACTGGTCCTGCTGCACCTTGACGGAAGCGAAAGTGACCTACCCGAGCACGGTGATGAGGTCAGGACTGCAGCTGGAAAAGTTGTTGGTTCTATTGGAACTGCCGCTCGGCATTACGAGCTAGGTCCGATTGCAACGGCAGTGATCAAGCGGTCGACTCCATCTGATGAAACATTGCATGTTATCCATGACGGCAATGTGATTACTGCCAATCAAGAACTTGTTGTCTCCGCCAGTTGATTAGTCGACATCAATAATTAGCGTCATCGGCCCAGCATTGGTGAGTGAGACGTTCATGTCAGCGCCGAACTTGCCTTGGGAAACTTCTGTTCCTAATTCACGTAATTTGTGAGCGACCGATTCAACTAGTGGCTCGGCCACATCACTTGGTGCCGCGAGATCCCACGTCGGGCGACGACCTTTCTTGGTTGATGCGTAGAGAGTAAATTGGCTGATCACCAATATGGGGAGCCCCAGTTCACCGGCACTGAGTTCGCGCGGGGAACTCGGTGGAACACATAGCTGATCAAATTGGGAAATAAACTCTTGATCGAAAATGCGCAGACCATAGATTTTCTCGGCCAGTTTGTGCGCCACGGATACCGTATCCGTGTGGGTAACGCCCACGAAAATAACTAATCCGGGACCGGCGAAGGAACCGATTACCTCATGGTTTACCGAAACTTTTCCGTCTATGGCTCGCTGCACTATCGCCCTCATCCACCTAGCGTGTCATGATCTGCCAATGCGGAACGAATCGGCACCTGCGGGAGCCAAGCCTGCGAGGGACAGCGCCTGGCCGCTCGCCGCCTATTCCCGTAATGGTTACACCGAAGGCGTCTTTTATGGACATGCAGTTGTTATTGACCCTGATGGAAGCGTTGCCCGTAGTTGGGGCAGCATCACGCAGGAGTTTTATCCTCGGTCGTCAAACAAAATTTCCCAAGGGATCGCGATGGCCCAGGCCGGTTTGAACTTGCCCCAGCACCTCCAGGCTCTGACGGCCGCTTCGCACTCTGGTGAGCAGTTTCACCTTGACGGTGTGCGGGAAATCTTGGCAAGCGTGAGCTTGACTCCCGCGGCACTTCAAACCCCTGAGGACTTTCCACTTGATCCGATTGAACGTGATGCCTGCGTTGCTCGCGGAGAAAACCGTTCCCCAATTCTCATGAATTGTTCGGGCAAGCATGCCGCAATGTTGGCCACCTGTGTGATTAATGGTTGGGATATTGAAAACTACCTCGCACCGGTTCACCCACTGCAAGTTGCCATGAAAGCAAAGCTCGAAGAATTGTCAGGGGAACGGGTTGTATTCGAGGGTGTTGACGGGTGTGGCGCACCGGTCCATGCCCTCTCCCTTCCCGGACTTGCTCGCCTGGCCCAATCAGCAGTTACCGCACAAGAAGACAGCCCAGAACGGATAGTGGCTGACGCAATGCGTGCACACCCTGAATATGTGGGCGGGACCCGGCGTGATGTCACCCATTTCATGTCTTCCATCCCGGGGCTACTTGCAAAAGATGGTGCCTTCGGGGTGTACACCGGATCTTTTGCGGATGGCCGAGCCATGGCTCTAAAAATTGAGGGCGGATCGGAGCAGGGGCGAAATGCCACAATGGCTGGATTGCTCATCTACCTGGGCGTTAGCGAGTCGGTTGTCCACACCTACTCCGCGCAGCCGGTTTTTGGTGGCGGCAAAGTAGTGGGAAGTATTCACCCCACCCTTACTTGACCTTGCTCACCCGACCTTGCTCACCCGACCTTGCTCACCCGACCTTGCTCACCCGACCTTGCTCATCCGGATTCACGCACATGCACAGTCGGCATTGCCCATTCCGTGGTGATCTCTGGGTCGATCCTGGTCAAATCCGGTGAGGCCCGCCGGATTGGCCGTTCCCCCATCGCGCTAGCGGAAGCAAGCGCTAGCGTTTGCATTTGCAAGCACTTGGGTGCATACTGGGTCCATGGCCGGAATAGATGTCAGTGGACTCGGATCTTTTATCCGAGATCAACGCGATCAAGCGCAAATGTCGCTTCGCCAGTTGGCAAAAGCTGCCGAAGTCTCCAACCCGTATCTGAGCCAAGTGGAACGCGGATTGCGCAAGCCCAGTGCTGAGATTCTCAATCGAATTGCCCAAGGTCTCCGCATTTCCGCGGAAACGCTATACGTACAAGCCGGAATCCTGAGCGATCGTTCAGGCGAGGAAATCGTTACCACAGCGATTGCCTCAGACCGAACTCTCACCGAGCGTCAGCGAACCACGTTGCTGCAGATTTATGCCGCCTTCCAAGCAGAAAACGGCGCAAGCTCGCAGTCCACCACGCAAACCAAACCCCAAGAAAACGAATCAGAAAATGAAAGAGGATCCAATGTCTGAAGAAATGAACACATCAAGCAAATTCAACTTCTTTGGGGTCGACCTGCCAAAGATCGACCTGCCGAAGATCGACCTGCCGAAGATCGACCTACCAAAGATCAACCTGCCGAAAGTTGACGTGCCCACTTTAAACATGCCCACTTTAAACATGCCCACTTTAAACATGCCCACTTTAAACATGCCCGCTGTACACATGGATGGCGTGAATACTGCGATTGATGCAGTAAAAAGTGCTGCAAAAGATGGCTACACCTCGGCCACTGAGGCTGCGACCAAAGTTCGCAACGGTGCCGGTCACACGGTCACTCTGGTACGCGAAGCAATTGGCGTCTGAACCGCATACTTCCTACTATCGATTTATGAATCCCGCCGCGAAACCGGCGGGATTCTGCAATTGGGGGAGGCGTCAGTTAGCATCACGACATGGGATTTGAAACACTCGTCATTTATGCACTGTGGGCCATACTGCTGGCCGTAAAGGTATTTGCCTTATTTGATGCCATTCGCCGACCTGCTGACTATTTCCCGTTTATTGGGCGCCAATCAAAATTGCTGTGGGTCGCTCTTACCGGTGTTTCTGTTCTCGCGGGCTTAGCCCCGTCTCTGGCACTTTCTATCTTCGGGGTAGCCGGTACCGTCATTGCCTTGATTTATCTTTTTGATATCCGTCCGAAGATGATTGAGATCACCGGTCGCAAGTACTAAGTCGCGGTCACACTACTTTTTCTTTCCCTGGGCGGCGACCGCCGCAGCCGCTGCAATCGCAGCGTCGGGGTCGAGATACTCGCCACCAGGGATGATCGGCTTGAGATCCTTATCCAATGTGTAGACGAGTGGAATTCCGGTGGGAATGTTGAGGGCAGCGATATCTTCATCGGAAATACCATCCAGATGCTTCACCAGGGCTCGCAGAGAGTTTCCGTGGGCCACAATGAGAATTGTTTCGTTGTGGCGAAGATGCTCGGCAACGATCACATCCTCCCAGAAGGGAATAAGGCGGTCGACAACGTCGGCTAAGCATTCAGTGCTGGGCACCGTTTCTGGCGGAAGCGCTGCGTATCTCAGATCAGAGTTTTGGGCGAATTTACTGTTCGGATCAATAGGCGGGGGAGGGGTGTCATATGAGCGACGCCACAGCAAGAACTGGTCCGCACCGAATTCCGCCAACGTTTGGGCTTTGTCTTTACCTTGTAGTGCACCGTAGTGGCGCTCATTAAGCCGCCAGTTACGAACTACGGGAATCCACAACCGGCCACAGGCGTTTAAAGCAATTTGTGAGGTCTTGATGGCCCGCTTGAGCAAGGATGTAAAAACCACATCCGGGTAGAGGCCAGACTCGGCAATAAGCTCACCGCCTTTTTGGGCTTCACCTCGACCTTTTTCGGTGAGGTCAACATCAACCCAGCCGGTAAAGAGATTTTCGGCGTTCCATTCCGATTCGCCGTGGCGTAGCAGGATTAACGTATAGACCGTTTCGCTCATGTGCGTATCTTGCCCGATTAGGGTCGAGGCTTGGCAAGATGGGCAAAAGCATCGAGGTTCGCGGTTGATTCACCGCGACTGACGCGCCATTGCCACTCCTTTTTGATGGCGGTTGCAAATCCAAGCTCCAAGATCGTGTTGAAAGCGGTGTCTGAATATTCGGCGACGCATCCAACCAATCGATCAATTTCAGTCTCATCTATGGAGTCGAGGGGAACGCGACCAGAAAGGTAGATGTCGCCGTGCTTGTCAACTGCGAAAGCAACCCCGTACATTTTCAGGTTTCGCTCAAGCAACCAGCGGTATACCCCCTCGTGGTTTTCATCTGGATTGCGAGCGACGAAGGCATTGATGGTGAGCGCCGAGGTCCCCACGCTCAGAGAGCAAGTAGTGCTCAATTTTTGCACCCCTGCAATGGTGACAATAAAAACGTTTTTGGTCCGGGTAAATACAAGCTGTGAGTCAGTGAGAAATTTTTCAATTTCATTGATGGCACCGTTCATGGTGATACTCGCGAATTGCTCAACGCCCGGTCGTAGGACTGGATCAGTCCCGAAGTTGTGCTCTCCCAGCTAAAACCAGCGGCATGCATTTTCGCGCCGCGGCGCAACTCATCCATAACATTTGGATTGCTCAGCAATTGGTTCAACACGTGGGAGTAGGCAATCGGGTTATGGCCTTGGATCAGCCGCCCACTCACATTGTCCGCGACCGCCGTTTTCAAACCTCCGACCGCGGAGGCAACAACTGGGGTTCCACATGCCTGAGACTCAATTGCTACTAGCCCGAATGATTCAGAATAAGAAGGGACAACGGTCAGATCGGCCGCTCGGTACCAAGAAACCAGTTTCTCTCGGCTACTTGGTGGTTCAAATCGAATCAGGTCAAGAATCCCCAGTTCAGTTGCGAGCTCACGCAACGCATCGGGTTGATCAAGCCCGGAGCCTGACATTCCGCCACAAATAACCACGACCAGTGAACTTCGCAGCTCTGGTCGCATTGCAACGAGTTCGGCGGCCGCACGAATCAAAATATCCGGTGCCTTCAGGGGTTGGATCCGGCCGACGAAGAGCAGCATGCTGGCGTCCAGAGGGATACCGAGTTCTGTGCGAGCAGCACTTTGGGATCCAGGTGAAAACAGCTCAAGATCAACTCCTGGATTTACAACGTCGATCTTGGCCGGATCTGCGGAGTAAAGGCCCGCAAGTTCGGTGGCTTCAAGTGCGGTGTTTGCAATTAAGCGCTGAGCTACGTCAACAACTTGCTGTTCGCCGATCAGTCGCATGTCTGGTTCTGCCGTGTCACCTGTGGCCAAACCAAGATTCTTTACTCGTCCCAAGGTGTGCATTGTGTGCACCAATGGCACCCTCCAACGTTCGGAAGCGAGCCAACCCACTTGACCTGAAAGCCAATAGTGTGAGTGGATCAGGTCGTAGTGACCCTCGGGTTTGGAAGCTTCAGTGCGCAGCACGCCAGCAGTCACGGCGCAAAGCTGACCAGGGAGGTCGCTCTTGAGCAGCCCCTCGAATGGGCCTGCAGTGATATGAACCACTTGGACACCGGGCGCGATGTCAACCGTTGGAACCAGATGTGAAGCAGTTGCGCGAGTGAAGATATCTATCTCGATACCGCTTTGCGCGAGACGCTTGGCGGTCTCCACCACGTAGACATTCATGCCACCGGCGTCGCCGGTACCTGGTTGGTCAAGGGGTGAAGTATGAATGGACAGGAGTGCGACGCGCATGGGTTGAAACCTAGTTGGTCAGTGAGACAGCGACGTATGGTTCACCGGTGACGATAGTGACCACGCGCTTGGACACAGACACGGCGTGATCGGCGTAGCGCTCATAAAAGCGAGAAAGAAGTGTTACGTCAATTGCTTCTTCTACCCCGTACTTCCAGGACGGAGAAAGCACGATGGTGAACAGTTCACGGTGTAGGCGATCCATTTCCTCGTCGTGTCGAGCGATGTCTGCACACAGGCTGACATCTTTTGTTGCAATGACAGATCCAGTCTTGGAAACAATTGCTTCAGCTAGTCCGCCCATTTCGGCAAATGTCCCGCGTACTTCCTGGGGAACTGAAACCTTGGGGTGTCGCATGCGAGCCTGCTTGGCAACGTGTTCTGCCAAATCGCCCATGCGCTCAAGTGAACTCGAAATTCGCATTGCGCCAAGAAGTACTCGAAGGTCGGTGGCAACGGGTGCCTGCAACGCAATGAGTTCAAAGCAGCGCTCGTCGATGCTGGCAGTGAGGATATCAACCTTGGCATCGAAATCAATTACGGCTTCGGCCAATTGCAGATCCGCATCTAGCAGTGCCTGGGTTGCTCGGTTCATAGCTGAACCGACCAATCGAGTTACTTCAACTAGATCGGCATTGATGTTTTCAACCTGCTCGTAGTACGCCTCGCGCATATGTCCTCATCTCCTCTAAGGTGCACTAGCCTACGCCCATAAATACCCTTCGCGAACGCGGTAAGTGAATAGCGAGCAAACACACGGTAAATTTTAGGTTCACTTGGTCAAACCTTGTCCAAACTTTCAGGCCTTGGGCCACTTTTTGGGAAATGTTGTTTACCTAAGCCCCTATTGTTAGAGATGTGGCATTGCGAAAAAAAAGCGAGTTGGAGGGTGAGAGCCCCCGTCCGGCCGCTATGTACCCGGCTGTTTCCGAAGAAGTCGTGCGGATTCTCTCGATTATTCCCTCCGCGTCGCTCGTCGTCGCACCCGATGGCACGGTCCTGCGGGCAAGTTCGCGCGCCTTGACCCTGGGGGTCGTAAGCCGAAGCACGATTGCGATCCCCGACATTGCGGAGATCGTGTTGAAGGTCGCCAATGACGGCTCGCCACGTGAACAGGTGCTGCGCGTGCGCCGTCCACCACTAGGCCGTGAACTACTTGAAGTGCGGGTTCGAATTGCGCCACTGAGTTCCGGTGCAATCTTGGTTCTGATTGACGACCTCGCTGAAGAGCGCCGGGTTGATGCCGTGCGACGTGACTTTGTTGCAAACGTGAGTCACGAACTAAAGACCCCGGTTGGAGCCCTTTCCCTCCTGGCCGAAGCGGTCCTAGCCGCGGCCGATGACAAAAAGCAAGTGGAACACTTCGCGGAAAAGATGCAGGCCGAGGCCACGCGACTGGGCAACCTCATTCAAGACGTAATCGATCTCTCGCGGCTTCAAAGTGATGACCCCATGAATCGCGCAGAGCTGCTAGAAACGGAGTTTCTCATAAATCGAGCTGTTGAAGAGGTCAAGACCCTTGCCGGTGGTTTAGGTGTTGAGATCATCCGGGGAGAGCCGGAAGCGTCAGTAATTTTGGGTGATCGTGGACAACTGCTTACAGCACTTCGCAATCTACTAACAAATGCGATCAGTTACTCGGCCGAGAACACCAGGGTTTCGGTCACTGCGCGCGAGATCGATGGAATCGTCGAAATCTCCGTTAAGGACGCTGGTCTGGGAATCCCGTCACATGATCTCGATCGAATTTTTGAACGTTTCTATCGGGTTGACCCGGCACGTTCACGTGGAACCGGTGGAACAGGGCTTGGATTGGCCATCGTCAAACATGTATGTCAAAACCACGGTGGTGAAGTAACCGTGTGGTCTGAAATTGGGACCGGTTCGACATTTACGTTACGAATCCCTTCTTACACCCCAATGCTCGATGATTCGCTTGAATCCCACGAATTCACGGTCGATACTCTCTCCGTAGTGAAAGGTAAAAACTCTTGACACGTGTACTCGTTGTTGAAGACGAAGACTCATTCTCAGACGCACTCTCATTCATGTTGCGGCGCGAAGGATATGAAGTATTCGTGGCCACCGATGGCAATGCCGCCATAAGTGAATTCGATAAGCACGGTCCCGATCTCGTGCTACTAGATTTAATGTTGCCGGGCATTTCCGGTACCGAAGTATGTCGAATCATTCGTGGAAAATCTTCGGTGCCAATCATCATGCTTACCGCCAAAGATGGTGAGGTTGACAAAGTGGTTGGCCTTGAACTCGGCGCTGATGACTATGTCACAAAGCCTTTCTCGTCACGGGAGCTCTTGGCCCGAGTGCGCGCGGTTCTTCGTCGACATGGGGAGCCAGAAGAGTTACTCCCTCCAACGATTGAAGCAGGCTCAGTCCGGATTGACATTGAACGGCATGTGGTCTCCGTCCGTGGAGAGAACGTCACTATGCCGCTCAAGGAATTTGATCTCTTAGAGTTTCTTGTTCGAAATTCGGGCCGGGTACTCACCAGGAATCAGCTGATTGATCGAGTGTGGGGTGCGGACTACGTCGGAGACACCAAAACCCTCGACGTGCATATCAAGCGCCTTCGGGCAAAAATCGAAATTGATCCGTCCAGCCCTGTTCATCTTAATACAGTTCGTGGCTTGGGATACAAATTCGAGATCTAGTTTGGTAGCCTCCGCTTCGTGAACTCACCGTGGTAGGTCTAGGGACGATCATCAATGTTTGCGCAATTGTGGTTGGCTCACTGATTGGTGTTGGCTTAGGCCACCGACTTCCTGAGCGAACCCGCGCGGTCGTTACCGACTCACTGGGCATGCTCGTGCTCGTTATCGCAGCGTTGAACATTGTCGCCTTGCGGAATCAAGATTGGGTGGATGAAGTGGGTGGCTCTGCGACCCTTCTCATTGTTTTGGGTTCACTGATTATTGGTGGAATCATCGGATCTTTCCTGCGGATCGAGTCACGCCTTGAATCTGTTGGCGGCTGGTTGCAAGCTAAGTTTTCACGAGGACAGGGATCCGCTGGCCGCGCCCGCTTTATTGAAGGTTTCGTGGATGCCAGTTTGATTTTTTGTATTGGACCGCTGGCGATTCTTGGCGCGCTCTCTGACGGATTAGGAACAGGAATTGATCAGCTAGCCTTAAAAGCATCCCTTGATGGTTTCGCTTCAATTGCATTTGCCGCGTCGATGGGATGGGGTGTGATTGCATCCGCCATTTCAGTGGGAGTTGTGCAGGGCTTTTTCACAATCGTTGCGGTGTTCGCCGGCCCTTTCCTGTCCAACGCAATGATCGCGTCGATCACGGCAACCGGCGGCGTGCTGCTGATCGGGGTGGCGCTTCGCGTTTTGCGGATAAAGTCTGTGGCGGTGGGTGATTTATTGCCCGCACTAATTGTGGCGCCAATTCTCACCGTGATTGTTGCGGCATACGTGTAATGCGCCCGGTCAGTTAGGTGTAATTAGTTAGGTGTAATTCCCTCATAGATACCGGTTGGGGGCACGATCATGATATTGGTACTGGTGATCCCAGCATTCGCGAATTGAAGGCCAAGTGGGACATAGGAACTCATGGGCGCATTGAGCCCATCCAAATTTACGTAGTTAGTCGAGTCCCAAGCGAATGAAATCGATTGACCGGGCGCAATGTCAATTGAGTTAGGGGTAATGGTTGCGGGCAGATTAGCCAGGACCGCCGCAATCAACGTGTCGGAATCATCGCCCTGATTTGTGATTCGCATCAGCACGGTTGCGTTTCCGGCCTCGTCTTGGATTGCAGTTGCATTGTCGACCACAATTTGGCCAGCTTTCATAACATTTCCATTGCCCGATGGCTGGGTTGCTTGGACGTTTGTTGTCGCGTCTTGGCCGTTGTAGCAACCGGTGAGCCCAAGGCTCAAAAGGGACAAGCCGGCGGCGGCCAGGCCAACTTGTCGAAGACGGGTGGGGCGAGGGTTTGGGCTAGGTCTGATCACAGGTGCAGGGTACAAGGATCGCGTTGGCAGCCTCCATGCGCGCTCGGGATTCCCCCATGGACCGAGAGACGCTACTCACTGCCGAATCTGGACCAGGAGCGCCGTGGTAAACTCGGGTCTTCGAAAGGGGCCCATCCATATGGCTTTTAAGGTCGGCGAAACAGTTGTCTACCCCCATCACGGGGCCGCACTCATTGAGGCGGTCGAGATGCGAAAGATCAAAGGCGAAGACCGGGAGTATCTGGTCCTGCGGGTTGCGCAAGGGGATTTAACCGTCCGCGTACCCTCTGAAAACGTTGATCTGGTTGGGGTCCGAGACGTTGTCGATGCGGCAGGACTGGAACGAGTATTCAGCGTTCTGCGCCAGCCCTACACCGAAGAACCCACTAATTGGAGCCGCCGTTACAAGGCGAACCTGGAAAAGCTTTCCTCGGGTGATGTGATCAAGGTTTCGGAAGTCGTTCGCGACCTGTGGCGCCGTGAACAAGATCGCGGGCTCTCAGCGGGTGAAAAGCGAATGCTTGCTAAGGCGCGCCAAATTCTGGTGAGCGAACTGGCCCTTGCCGAAAAGACCGACGAGGTCAAGGCTGAAGAAATACTAGATGAGGTCTTAGCTTCCTAAGAAAGTTGGGAAAGTGAATCGCACCGCGGCACTTGTCCCGGCAGCTGGTCGCGGCGAGCGATTAGGGCCGGGAGAGCCAAAGGCATTACGCGAGATTGCCGGTGTCCCCATACTTATCTATGCAGTGAGTGCCTTAGCGTCTGCTCGAAGTATCGACCTGGTGGTTGTCGCTGCTCCGCAAAGCGATGTGGAATCGGTGACGGCCCTGTTGTCCCAGCAAAGTTTCTCAGACAAAGTCAGTGTTGTCGCCGGTGGTGACACCCGACAGGAATCTGTTGCCCGTGCGCTCATTGCTTTGCCGCCTGATGTTGATGTTGTCCTCGTTCATGATGCCGCCCGACCACTTGTCCCAATTGAATTGATAAGTGCTGTCGTGGGTTCAGTTCGTGCGGGGAATCCAGCAGTTGTTCCCGGGCTTAGTGTCACTGACACGATCAAAGAAGTAAATGAGCAGGGCGATGTTCTGGCAACCATAGATCGCAACCCATTGCGCGCGATCCAAACACCACAAGGATTTGACCGAGAGCTATTGCAGCGTGCTCACGCCGAGCTTGATGAATCCCAAGGGATCTTCACGGACGACGCGGGTTTGATTGAGGCGATGGGAGTTCGGGTCAAGGTCATTGAAGGTCACGTGGAAGCAATGAAAATCACTCGACCATTTGATCTGGCAATTGCCGAAACCATTATTGCGAAAAGAAGGGCGAGCGGTGTCATTACCTAATCACCCTCTGGTGGGAATTGGAACGGATGTGCACGCTTTCGCGGCCGGGCGTCCGTTGTGGATAGCGGGATTACTGTGGCCAGGTGAAGTGGGACTTGACGGCCACTCAGATGCTGATGTCGCAGCCCATGCAATCTGTGACGCACTGCTTTCCGCAGTGGGCCTGGGTGATCTGGGTGCCGTATTTGGAACAAGTGACCCGGCTTGGGCGGACGCTTCCGGAGTGAGCCTGTTGGCCCACGTGGGAGAGCTGGTCAAGTCACATAAATATGTGATCATTAATGCGTCCGTGCAGGTAATTGGTAACTCACCGAAAGTAGGCACCCGGCGCCAAGAAGCGCAAGATGTCCTCTCGGCTGCAATCGGTGCACCCGTTCGAGTCTCTGGGACCACATCAGATGGGCTCGGACTTACTGGGCGCGGTGAGGGAATTGCCGCAATTGCCATCGCCAGCGTGATCGGACGCTAAAGCAATTGGAGCGCACTGTGAACTCACTAGTAATGTTCGCAGCGTGACTTTACAGATTTATGACACATCGACGCGTTCGTTGCGGCAGTTTATTCCCCGGGAGAGCGGCAAAGTGGGTCTTTACCTGTGCGGGGCGACCGTGCAGGCCCCACCGCATGTCGGACATATTCGCAGCGGAGTGGCATTTGATGTGGTGCGTCGCTGGTTAAGTGCACAGGGATACGACGTGACCTTTGTTCGCAATGTCACCGATATTGACGACAAAATAATCCACAATGCCGGCCACGATGATGTCCCCTATTGGGTAGTCGCTTTTAAGAACGAGCGAGCTTTCACCCAGGCTTATGCGGCGCTGGGATGTCTAGCTCCAACGGCGGAACCGCGCGCTACCGGTCATATCCCTGAAATGATCGACATGATGCAAGAAATTATTGATACGAATCACGGATATGCCCAGGCCGGTGACGTTTACTTCGATGTCCGCTCGGATGCTTCCTATGGATCTTTGAGTGGCCAGAAGATTGATGACATGTTGGCGGCCAGTGACGCCGTCGCACAGGGAAAACGCGATCCGCGTGATTTTGCCATGTGGAAAGCGGCAAAGGCAGATGAACCTCATTGGGAGACGCCTTGGGGTCCGGGCCGGCCTGGTTGGCATATTGAATGCTCGGCAATGGCGCGTAAATATCTGGGTGACTCATTTGATATTCATGGTGGGGGGATTGATTTGATCTTTCCGCACCATGAAAATGAGATTGCTCAATCCCGAGCCTCTGGTGATTCATTTGCGCAGTATTGGATGCATAACGCTTGGGTGACTACCGCCGGTGAGAAAATGAGTAAGTCGCTGGGCAACTCGCTGTTAGTGAGTGAAGTATTGAAAAGAATCCCACCAATTCATTTGCGCTACTACTTGGCTGGCTCGCATTACCGCTCTATGTTGGAATTTTCGGACGCAGCGGTTCAGGAGGCCGGGATAGGTTTTGAGCGCGTTAGTGGATTCATCACTCGTGCGATGGAAATGTTGAAACTCTCGACGGTTGAAATTGATAGTGATTCCCGCGCCGAGAAGTTTGATGCGGAAATGAACAATGACTTTGGGGTTCCCAAAGCGATTGCTGTTATCCATGAAGTTGTGAGGGCCGCGAACTCTAAGCTCGCGGAAAATGACACCGAAGGGGTGCGAGCTGCACTGGTCTCGGTGGTCAGCATGCTCGATGTGCTGGGCATGAACCCACTTGATGTGCAATGGGAACAGGAGCAGTCCAGTAATCAGGACGTTATTGGGCAACTCGTTCAGGTCGCCATAGACCAAAGAGCAGATGCGCGCGCACGTAAAGATTTTGAAGCAGCAGATGCAATTCGTGACGAACTCGATCGAATCGGGATCGCCCTTGAAGACACAAAAGAAGGTGTGCGATTTAGTATTCGTGCCCCGCAATCTAAGGAATCACACTAATGGCAGGTAACTCCCAACGACGTGGTGCAATGCGCAACCCTGGTTCCAAAAAGGGTGCAGGCGCTGGGTCCGGCGGTAACCGCAAAGACAAACTTGACGGTCGTGGACCAACTCCGAAAGCGGTTGATCGCCCACATCACCCCAAAGCGAAGCAAAAGAAAGCGGCTGAACGGCGGGCAGCAACCTCCCCTGTGGGTACCGGCGGCCGCAGGGTGGAACGCACAAAAGCCCGGGTTGCTGGACTACTCATGGGACGCAACTCAGTTGTAGAAGCCCTCAGAGCAAAAGTGCCAGCGAATGCCCTCTATGTTCAGTCGAAAGCAGATACTGATGACCGCTTTCGCGAAGCACTGAAAACTGCACTGGCCGCAGGAATCCCATTGATGGAGGTTCCTCGCCCCGAACTTGACCGCATGACTGAAGGTGGTGTGCATCAGGGTCTTGTTCTTACAGTTCCCGACTACAAATATGCAGACCTCAAATCAATTGAAACCACCCGCTGCATCATTGCGTGTGATGGATTAACCGACCCGCGCAACCTGGGAGCCATATCCAGATCCGCTGCCGCTTTTGGGGCCGAGGCAATTCTTCTTCCCGAACGACGCAGTGTGGGCGTAACCGCGACTGCATGGAAGTCATCAGCCGGTGCGCTGACAAGAATCAAGGTCGCGCAAGTGACGAATTTGAGTCGCTCCCTTATTTCACTACAAAAATCGGGCTTCATCGTGATCGGACTTGCAGCCGAAGGCTCAACCCCTCTACAGGAAATTAGGGCTGACATTTGGCGGGACCCGGTTGTAATCGTGATTGGGGCTGAAGGCGCTGGCCTATCCCGACTCGTCAAGGAAAACTGTGACTGGCTGGTCAATATTCCTATGGCTAAGGGCAACGAGTCCCTTAATGCGTCAGTTGCAGCATCAATCGTGTTGCAGGACATGTTCCGGGCCAGAAACTAACCGCAAACCAGCGCAACTCCATTGGGGGCATGCGATATTGCTGACCGAGCTCAACTTTTCCACTGAATAGCCCAATTATTATTCTGGGCACAAAAACCCCCACCGAAGTGGAGGGTTAACGTTTGGGCCCCCTTGCGGATTCGAACCGCAGACTTCCTCATTACAAGTGAGGCACTCTGGCCAGCTGAGTTAAGGGGGCGGGCTGCGGCCATAACGTACCGTATTGGTTTTATCCCCTTACGTTTAGCCATAACTCTCTGCGCCGCCATTTTGCTTCTTTCTTAGTTGGATACTCCTTCTCACCGGTCTGACTGAACCTGGTCAAGGATCTTCATCCCTAACGGGTTCCATTGTTACCCGCTCGCCTGCGTCATTTTTGATACAAGAAACCCAAAATAGTCTCTGAACATAGTTGCGAGCACACCCGCTGTTGACCCGCTGCTGGCCCGGTACTTGCGCGCGGTGCCTACGCGAATCGCAGGGCCGCATGGTTGGATAAGCCCGTGAATGAGAGTGCGCCAGTTTCTGTGACACGTCAACGCCCGCTTCCCGCAATGCTCATAGCTGCGGTTGTCAGTCTGGCGGTGGGTTATGTAGTTCTTGAATTGGTAAATGCCGGAATCCGACTCGTGTGGGAGACCATTCCGGGCACGTGGACGCAGACCCCAGCGTGGTACGTAATTGGGGTCTTGTTGATTGCCGCGGTGCTTGTCTATTTAGTCCGTCGGTTTGTCGCGGACAGTGGCCACTCCCCCATTGGTGGGATCAAGGTCAGCGGCCTAACGCCCAAGGAGTATCTCGGAGCGATCCTGGCAATTTTCGCGTCGCTGTGGGGTGGAGTGGTACTTGGACCGGAGGTCGCTTTGGTGGCGACCGGTTCAGTGATTGGTGGAATCGCAGCCAAGTCCATGCGAATCACCGAATCAAAAGTGGTGACAAAAGTGGTCGGTGTGGGAGCCTTGGGCGGGATTCTTGCCCTCTTTGTTGAACCCTTCATGAGTGGCAGCATGAAGCTGGGCAGCGCCCCCACTGCAATCGAAGTCGATCAACTCGGGTGGGCGGTTTTGGTTGCGCTCATTGCAACAGTGGCGGTCACAATTGCCCGACTTTTGGCCGCTTTAATCGCCCGAGCTTCGCAGGCTGGCCCCCATTTGCCCATCTTGGTCGGCGCGGCCCTGATCATTGCTGCGGCAGCGCTACTGATGCAAGCGTGGACCGGTCAAGCGGTTATTTATATCACTACATCTGGCGAGGATCTGATTACTGATCTTCCGACTCTCACATCAGCCCCGACGGTTGCTGCCATCATTGCGTTGAAAACAATCGCCTACGCAGTGTCCCTTGGCGCAGGTTTTCGCGGTGGTCCGTTTTTCCCGGCAATGTTTGTGGGAGCAGCTTCGGGCCTACTAATTGCTCTAGTAATTGATGGCGGTCCGTCCGTGCCGGCCGCAATAGTTGTGGGAGTTATCGCAGCAGTTATTGCAACGGCCCCCATGAAGTGGCCAATCGCAATTTCCTTGGGTGTGGTACTTGGTTTCCTCATGGGGACGTGGACCCTTGTCCCTGCAGCAATTGTCGGTGCGATCGTGGCGCGGGCTATTCCTCGATTGGGTGACCGAATTTCCATACCAGCTCATAACGGCTAACGGTCTTGGACCGTCTTGGATGTTCTTGTGCAGCGGCGAGACAGGATGCCCACCTCTGCGATTAACTAGGGTCATGCGGGCCGCCCGGTATGAACAAATTGGAACGGCACGCGAGGTCCTCAACGTCGATGATTGCCAGGTGCCAACTCCTGGCCCCGGTCAGGTACTGGTGCAGCTCGCATTTTCGGGAATCAACCCAACGGATGTTAAGGCGCGCAGCGGTGCTGTGCCGAGGGTAATTGATGAATTCCAGATCCCCCATCATGATGGCAGCGGAATCATTAAATCGGTGGGTGACGGGGTCGATTCTGGCCGGGTAGGCGAGCGGGTCTGGGTAATGCTCGCCGCGAGTGGCAATCGTTATGGCACGGCGGCTCAGTACTGCGTTGTGATGAATGATTTTGCTCAGCCATTGCCGGACTCGGTCTCATTGGAACTTGGCGCAACTTTGGGTGTCCCGGCGGTTACCGCGGCTTATTGTTTATTTGCCGATGCCCCGATTGCTGGCCAAGCCATTCTGGTGAGCGGGGGAGCGGGTGCTGTGGGTCGCGCAGCGGTGCAGTTAGCCAAGTGGGCGGGTGCTCGTGTCTATACGACCGTGAGCAGTGACAAAAAAATGCAGATCGCAACCGAGGCTGGGGCAGACGCTGTTGTCAACTACAAACAAAAGGGTGCAGTGGATCAACTCAAGGATCAAGGCATCTCTCGAGTCGTTGAAGTCAATCTTGCCGCAAACTTAGAACTTGATCTTGCGATTTCCCAACCAGGCATGAAGATCCTCTCCTATGCCGCGGACGGTGAAGACCCGGTATTTCCTCGCCGAGCGCTTATGAATTCCTGCATAACTATTGAATTCATGATCCTCTACAACGTGCAGAAGGAAAAGTTTTGGGCCGCTGTGGAAAGTGTCAATCAAGCTTTACGTGATGGTGAGTTGAACATGCCCCCGGTCTCGTATTTTTCATTGGACGAAATTGTGACAGCACATGAAAAAGTTGAAGCAGGATCAAGTGAGCGAGCGTTATTGCGCATCTAGTTCGAGAAACAATGCGGTGATCGCCCGCCACACATCATGAAATGTGTTGTACATAGGAATCGGTGCAAGCCGGATTATGTCCGGGTTTCGGGCATCACCGAGCACGCCATGATTTTGGTACATACGCTCAATGAGTGCGAAGGGTTCAATCGGCACCCGGATCGAAAGTTGTGCGCCGTGACGATCGGGGTCACTTGGTGTAATCACGTGCACCCGGTTTTGGGCGTCGAGTGCGGCAACTAGCTGACACATGTATTGGGTGAGTTGTAAGCTGCGAGCACGAATCGCAGGCATGCCAACATCAGAAAAAACTTCGAGGGCGCTCAGGGCAGGAGCCATAATTAGGACTGGCGGATTGGACACCGCCCAAGCTTCAGCGGTCTCCAGAGGGTCAACCACAGGGTTCATCACAAATCGAGTCTCAGGTTTGTTCGTCCACCAACCTTCCAGCCGCGGCAACGCGCTCGTGTGATGCTTTACGTGGATGAATGCTCCGGCAACTGAGCCCGGACCGGCATTGAGGTATTTGTAGGAGCACCAGGCGGCGAAGTCAACGCCCCAATCATGCACGTTCATGGGAATGTTTCCGGCCGCATGGGCAAGGTCCCACCCTGCGTACGCACCCACGTCGTGCGCGGCAGCGGTGATTGTCGGAATGTCCATGAATTCACCCGAGTAGTAGTTGACGGCGCCAAATAAAATCGTGGAGATTTCTTCACCGCGCTCGCGCAAGACCGCAACGACATCTTCGGTGCGCAGACTGTCTTCACCCTCACGTGGTTTTAGGCGAATAACATCCTCGTCGGGGTCGCGGCCACGAAATGCAACGTGCGAGCGAATCGCGTAGGCATCCGAAGAGAACGCATAATCTTCCATAACAATTTTTCGACGTTGATCACGTGGTTGATAAAAACTAGCAAGCAACATGTGCAAGTTGATTGTCAAACTGTTCATCATGACGATTTCGTGCGGCTCAGCCCCGACGATTGCGGCGGAGGATTCGGCTAGCAGCGACGGAAATGACATCCAGGGGTGTGCCCCATGTGAATGTCCTCGGACGGCAAGTGTCGCCCATGAATCAAGTTCCTGATCGAGCGCGGCCCGAGTAGATTTGGGTTGCAACCCCAATGAGTTGCCAGCCAGGTAGGCGATGGGCGTGCCCAGTGAATCTGTCGGTAGCAAGTATTGATCTCGGGCAAGTGGCGGATCAAGATTGCGATCTCGATTAAGAGCGTATTCCTCGCTGGCGAACTCTGTTGACGCATCCATGTTCCTAGTCTCTCGCAGGTGCCTGATCATTCGCGACCGGACGTAGACTCAATCCTGTGATCACAGGTTCTAGGTGGCAGGTGTCGCCGTGGATTTAGTTTTCCCTGGAGCGATCTACCCGGTTCAGGTCGAAGGCTTGCCCTGGTGGCCCCTGTTGCTGGTTGGCATAGCCCTGATCGTGCTCAATGTTGTGAACAACCGGATTGCTCCACAGACGCATTATCTGCTGTGGGCTTTTGTTGGATCGGTGGTTTTGCTCGCAATTGGGCTCCTTGACGGGAGTGACTTCACCGATATGGGTTTGGGTTTCTCTTATTTACTTCCTGGCTTGGTGTGGGCGGGGGTTTCGATCGCGGCTGTCACCTTGCTCTACTTGATCGGGTCCGCGTTTAAAAAGACGCGAGAAGCTTTTGCCGACCAGCGAATTGGGGCTTTGTCGGGGGGGAAGCTACTTTTTCAATCACTGGTCGAAGTGCCACTTGGTACGGTCTTGTTGGAAGAGATCGCTTTTCGAGCGGTGCTATTTTCGATGCTCGCCCGGCGCTTTGACCTGACGACATCAATTGTGATTTCGGCGATTGCGTTTGGGCTGTGGCATATTTTGCCCAGCATCGGAACCCATGAGGGGAACCCAGCTTTGGGAAGTGTGGTGGGTTCAGGTCGTCGCGCAAGTATCCTTGCTGTTGTGGCGAGTGTGGTCACCACCACCTTCGCTGGCATCCTGTTCACGCTCATGAGGATTTTTTCGGGAAGTGTCATCGCCCCGATGGGCTTTCACTGGGCCACTAACGGGTTGGGTTACGCTTTTTCGTGGGTTCTCTTGCGTTCTCGAAGGGGCAGCTAGGGTGAACTTGCAAGAAATCTGCCAAATATTGGCCAAATGTCTGGGGGTGAATGACAAGCGTGTCATTTGACGAATACGATAGAGACCCCGAAGAGGAGATCCTCGAGGGTATTGGGTCGTTGGAGGAAGCATTAATGTACGAGTCCACAAGTGTTCGCTCGAATCCAGAGGCTTCTGGTTCTGGGCTTTCCGAGCGCGATCAGGCAGTTCTTGGCTTTGAGCGCCAATGGTGGAAGTACTCCGGCGCCAAGGAAGCCGCCATCCGTGAGCTTTTTGACATGAGCGCAACGCGCTACTACCAGTTGATCAATTCGTTAATCGACACCCCCGAGGCTTTGGAATTTGACCCCATGTTGGTGAAGAGGCTGCGCCGGATGCGCTCAAGTCGGCAGGCCTCCCGCAGTGCCAATCGCGCAAATATCCGCTAATTCCCCATCGATCACTGGCATTTGGATTCGGAACAAACACGCTTAGGATGCCCCATCATTTTGTTTCTCAGAGAATCCGTTTTATCCTGTATTTTTAGGTTGATCACCCATCGTGTGTAAAGGAGAGAATCTTCGTGCAGCAGCAGCGTCGGCTGACTAAAGGACTTTCCGCAATTGCCCTTGCCGCGGCGCTCATTGCGGCTCCGCTACTAGCTGCCCCCGCGCAGGCAGCGCCACGGGCGATTGTGGTGTGGGTGAGTGCCGAGTACCAAGAGGCGGCGCAGGCCCTGTTCGCCAAGGGTTACAAAAAGCGTGCCATTGATGTCCAAAGCCACGACATGTCAACCATTACGGCCGACCTTCAAAACGCTGATCCAGCCAACGCACCCGACATTGTATTGATTGATGGAGGGCAGGTCGGAGAATTGGCCGCCAACGCACTTATTGCCCCAGTTAAAATTGCGCCGGAAACCACACGGGCTCTATCCAATATCGCGATCAGTACTTTCCGAGTTGCTGATGCACTCTTTGGAATGCCAATGCAGCGTCAGAACTTGGCGCTTGTCACGAACGCCAATTTGATTCCAAAGGCACCCAAAACCTTCGAGAAGCTTTCCACTATGGCTCTCAAAACCGTCGCTGACGGCAAAGCAGATATTGCCTTTGCAGTTCCACAGGGGATTGAGGGCGATGCCTATTCAACCTATCCACTCTTCGCCGGACTTGGTGGATTCGCCTTTGGTACCACGGATTATGGCAGCTACAACCCAAAAAAGATCGGGATTAATAACAAAAAGTTCGTGAAAAATCAAGGTCAAATCAATCGGTGGAATAAGAGCGGTTTGATCAATTCAAGTGTGACTGCCGAAGAAGCGCGCATCGCGTTCACGAGCGGCCGCACCCCTTTTTGGCTCGCGGGACCTGAAGAAATTGCAACTCTGAAGACATTGAATTTCCGGTATCGCATCACTCAAGTGCCAGCGATTGTCAAGGGCATTAATGCGGCCCCTTTGATGAAGTCCATTGGTTTCGCGGTCACGAGTTTCGCCAAGGTGCATAAAGTTTTACCCGCATCGCGCGACATCGTTACCAACAAGAGCACCACCATTAAAGCCCAAAAGACCTTTTATGAAAAGTCGCCTTACATTGGGTTGCCCGCCAATTCACGTGCGGCGGCAGCAACCCCGGACCGAGTGCTGCTTGCATTTGGTTCGGCGGCTCTGGGAGCATCGGCGTACCCCAATATTCCCGAGTGGGGTCAGGTTTCCCTGGCGCTTTCCGGGGCGTGGCGCGACAGTACGCGTGGCGGGGATGCAATCCGATCCCGCAAGTCATTTGCCGCCGCTAAGGCCCAGGCTGTGGCTGCGTTGACACCGGCCCCGGTCGAGACACCGGCCCCGGTCGAGACACCGGCCCCGGTCGAGACACCCGTTATCCCCTAGCGGGCCGGAAAACTCGCCAAGTGGCTGATCGGTAGCTGATCAGTGGCTGATCGGTAGCTGATCAGTGGCTGGGGGCAAAGCCGGCCCCGTCCACCCGAACAGCTGGCCGGAGCCCAGGCGCGCAACCGCCTCAGTTGGCCTTTTTGGGTCGATCTAGGCCGTAATGCCCCCATGGATTTGCACTCTCACCCCGAGAGTGCTAACTTTTGAGTTAGCACTCTCCCCATGAGAGTGACAACTCAGAGAACCTAATTACGGCAGTTTCCGAAAGGAATACCCTCATGGCAAAAATGATTTCATTCGACGAGGAAGCCCGTCGGGCACTTGAGCGCGGAATGAACGTGCTCGCTGACGCAGTCAAAGTGACCCTTGGCCCCAAAGGACGCAACGTTGTTTTGGAGAAGAAGTGGGGAGCCCCCACGATCACCAATGACGGTGTATCCATTGCTAAAGAAATTGATCTTGAAGATCCATATGAAAAAATCGGCGCAGAGCTGGTCAAGGAAGTCGCGAAAAAGACGGATGATGTCGCAGGCGACGGAACTACCACGGCGACCGTCCTCGCGCAGGCACTCGTCCGCGAAGGTCTACGCAACGTAGCCGCTGGCGCAAACCCCATGGGTTTGAAAAAGGGCATTGAGCGTGCAGTAGCAATCGTGAGCGATGAACTGCTCTTGATGGCAAAGGACGTGGAGACCAAGGAGCAGATCGCATCAACAGCAGCGATCTCGGCCGGCGGCGACATGGAAGTGGGCGACCTGATTGCTGAGGCAATGGATAAGGTCGGCAAAGAAGGCGTAATCACCGTTGAAGAAAGCCAAACATTCGGTCTCGAGCTGGAACTGACTGAGGGCATGCGCTTCGACAAGGGTTACATTTCCCCGTACTTCGTCACCGACACCGAGCGCATGGAAACGGTGCTCGAGGATCCCTACATCCTGATTGCAAACTCCAAGATTTCAGCAGTGAAAGACGTACTGCCGATTCTTGAAAAAGTAATGCAAAGCGGCAAGCCACTCATGATTATCGCTGAAGATGTTGAAGGCGAAGCGCTTGCAACGCTCGTTGTGAACAAGATCCGTGGCACTTTCAAGAGCGTTTCAGTTAAGGCCCCAGGCTTTGGCGATCGCCGGAAAGCAATGCTTCAGGACATCGCAATCCTCACAGGCGCCCAAGTCATCAGTGAAGAAGTTGGTCTCAAGCTCGAAACCACCACTTTGGATCTCCTTGGCAGTGCCCGCAAGGTCGTTGTGACCAAGGATGAAACCACAGTTATCGAAGGTGGCGGAGATGCTGACCAGATTCAGGGTCGCGTAAACCAGATTCGTGCTGAAATCGAAAAGAGTGACAGCGACTACGACCGAGAGAAGTTGCAAGAGCGTCTGGCGAAACTAGCCGGTGGCGTTGCAGTTATCAAGGTCGGCGCAGCCACCGAAGTTGAGCTCAAAGAGCGAAAGCACCGCATCGAAGACGCAGTCCGAAATGCAAAGGCTGCTGTCGAAGAGGGCATTGTGCCTGGAGGTGGAGTTGCGCTTATTCAGGCAATGAAACTCGCTGGCAGCAAGATCGATGCACTGGGCCTCACCGAAGAGCAAGCAGTCGGTGCAAACATTGTTCGTGTCGCTGTGAGTGCTCCGCTCAAGCAGATTGCTGAGAACGCTGGACTTGAAGGTGGAGTTGTCGTGGAGAAAGTCCGCGAGCTACCTGCAGGCCAGGGCCTCGACGCTGCAACCGGTGAATATGTCGACATGATCGCGGCTGGCATCATTGATCCTGCCAAGGTCACCCGCTCAGCACTACAGAACGCTGCCTCTATCGCAGCCCTGTTCCTCACAACCGAGGTTGTTATTGCTGACAAGCCAGAAAAGTCTGCACCGGCTATGCCAGGTGGAGACATGGGCGGCATGGGCGGCATGGACTTCTAGGGAAGCCCTAACCAACCTGGACTTCAATAGGTCCACCTGAAACCCGGTAGGGGAGCAGCTCGTATTACGAGCTGCTCCCCTACAACTTTTTTCGGGCTGTCCATACCCGGGCTGTCCATACCCGGGCTGTCCATACCCGGGCTGTCCATACCCGGGTATTTCTGCAGGCGGACTTAGTGGATTGGGTGAGTTCTCCATATTACGAAATGATTGCGATCGTCAGGTTTGAGTCATTTTTTTATCGTTTTGTACACAGACCCTTCCTTGGATATACATAATGCCAGTAGTCGCGCTCAATCAGGAGTCGGCTCGTTTAGGAAGGAAGTTGTATGAATCGACGACTTATTGCCTCTGTAGGGGCAATTGCTTCACTGGGGCTCGTACTCTCCGGGTGTGCAGGTGGATCGGACTCAACGAGTTCCGAAACAACCGAAGCTGCTACCTCTGAAGAGACTGCCGAAGAAAGCGCCGCTGAAGAAGCGGCCACGGTGTGCGAGGGCGCAATTGCAGTAATGGCGCCTCTCACGGGCGGGGCGGCATCTATTGGCCAAGAGCAATTGAATTTCGCCAAACTAGCTGTAGAAGACTTCAACGCAGCTAATGGCAGTTCTTACACTCTCGGGGAAAGCGATACCCAGCTTGATGCAGGACAGGCGAGCACTCAGGCCACATCCATCATTTCAGATTCATCAATTATTGCTGTTGTGGGGCCGGCAGGTTCGCAGGAAGTTTCAGCAGTTGGCCCAGCATTTGCTGATGCTTCACTCGCATTCGTCTCGGCTTCAGCAACGAATCCGGATCTAACTAACGGGGATAATGCAACTTTCTTCCGTGTCATTCCCACAGATGCAGTCCAAGGACCAACAGTTGCTGAGTACATGGTCAATGAATTGGGCGCTGACAACGTCGTAATTCTTCAGGAGAAGACCGACTACGGTGTTGGCATTGCGAAATCAGCGGCTGAGGCTCTTGCCGGTTTAGGCGTGACTGCAGAAGTGATTGCTGTACCGGAAGAGAAGAAAACCTACGATGACATCGTTTCTAAAATCGGAAAAGATGTTGATGTGGTATTTGTGACCTTCCAGATTGCCGCGAAGTCCGAACAAGTCGCGCAGTCCCTCATTAAGGCCGGCAAAACTGCAATTGTATTTGGCTCAGATGGTTCATTTTCGGCGGACTTCAAAACTCCAGGGTCCTACACCGCGGCGTTTGCACCTGATGTGAACGGGATCCCAGCAGCGGCAGATGTCGCTGCACGGTTCTCTGAACAATACGGTGAATTCGGCACGTTTGGTCCTCCGGTTTATGTGGCAAGCCAGGCGGCAATGCAGGCGGCTCAACTCGCGTGTGAAGCAGGCTCGCTTGATCGTGCCGGTGTGTTGGCTCAAATGCCGAATGTGCTTATCTCAGATTCAATTCTGGGTGGAGACATTGCGTTCACAAGTGACGGAAACGTTGACGGCGCTCGGTTCTACATCTTCGCAATTGATGAGAATGGTAGTCCGTTTCTCGTCCAGTAACTAGCATAAATTAACAGTGAAAGGGGGCGCAGTCGAAAATGCGCCCCCTTTCTCTACTGGATTCAGGTTTTAACTCGAGATTAAGGGCGCTGTGGACTACTTCATTGAGCAACTTGCTAACGGTCTAATAATCGGAGGTATTTATGCGCTGATTGCGTTGGGCTACACCTTGATTTACGGGGTTCTGCAATTCCTTAACTTGGCGCACGGTGAATTGTACATGATGGGTTCATTCTTTGGATTTTTCACCATGGTTGCACTTGGAGGTCCAGCAACGGCAGTGGTGCCAATTTGGCTCATGATCTCTTTGATGTTTTTAGTGGCCATGGGTGGAGGTGCGCTGCTTGGAGTTGCCGTTGAAAGATTCGCTTACCGACCACTTCGCAAGTCGCGAAGGCTCGCAGCACTGATCTCTGCCCTGGGTGTCTCACTCTTTTTGCAAAGTGCGGCGCTCCTCCTCTTTGGAGCAAAAATTCGCTTGTATGACACAGGAATGTTTATTAATTTGCGCACGGGTTTCAATATTGGAACTGCGCGAATCGATATCACTGAAGTCCTAGTGGTTCTCCTGTCGGTAACTTTGATGATCGTTCTGTGGATCATGGTGAATCGAAGCCAATTCGGTCGCGCTATGCGTGCGGTTGCCGTTGATCAAGATGCTGCTGTCATGAATGGAATTGATGTCGATCGAATCGTCGTAATCACGTTTGCCCTTGCAAGTGGGTTGGCTGGGGCAGCCGGAGTAATGGCAGGCCTCTTGCTTTTCCCGATAGATCAATACATGGGAATATTTGCAGGACTCAAGGGTTTCACTGCAGCGGTACTCGGTGGAATAGGTTCGATACCAGGGGCGATGCTCGGCGGATTCATTCTGGGGGTAGTCGAAGCAATGGTTACTGGCTACCTCAACCCTACCTATGCAGACTTTGTCGCATTTATCATTCTTATTATGGTCCTACTAATTCGACCTCGAGGCTTGCTGGGCCAACGACTAGTTGGGAAGGTGTAGTCATGAGCGAAAGTGACAATCAAGATTCGACTTCTCGAGGGATCGGCACGGACGAGTGGGTTGCCCAACACGAGGCGCGCATTGCCCAACCAACTACCACAATGGGAAAGCTAGCCGATCGGTGGGCGTTACTCCCCGTCCCGGCTCAGTGGGCGCTCCCGCTAATAGTTGTCTTACTTATCCCATTCACAACAACGAGTGACTACGTGCTGCGAATTGGAGTAAACCTCGGCCTGTTCATCATGCTTGTTATCGGGCTAAATCTCACCGTAGGATACGCGGGTCTCCTTGATCTAGGGTTCGTCGCTTTTTATGGTTTCGGTGCTTATTTCTACGCATTCGTTTCTAGCCCTCAGTTTGGGATCTCCTGGCCTTCATGGATAGCACTGCCATTTGTGGTTGCGGTAACTGCAATTATTGGATTGGCGCTGGGTACTCCTTCGAGGAGGCTCTCAGGTGATTATTTGGCAATTGCAACCCTATTTTTTGGCCAGATGTTCCTCGTCCTGGCGATTTCCTCGGATGCGGTCCAGTTCCCCTGGATGGATGAACCGATCGATATCACTGGGGGACCAAACGGAATCCCCAATGTGGATCAGATTTCCTTCCTTGGATTCGAATTCACCTCAACGCTTTCATATTATTTCCTACTCTTGGGGATAGTGATGTTGGGAATCATTGCTACACGGCGCATCCATAACTCCAGGCAAGGATTGGCATGGCGGAGCATGGGTGAAGATGAATTAGCTGCCCAGCATATGACCGTTCCTGTTGTGCGTATGAAATTACTAGCGTTCTCGGTCGGTGCTGCCGTCGCCGGACTTGCGGGTGCATTCTTTGCCTCGGTTCAAATGGGTGTTTATCCCAGCACTTTCAAGCTGCCACTTTTGATCATGCTCTATGCCGCATTGATACTTGGCGGCCTTGGCAGCGTGCCAGGACTGCTAATTGGTGCTGTGGTGATGGTAGTTCTGCCTGAGATTTTACGGTTCCCCGACTACAGCAACTACCTGTTCTTGGTGACCCTCATTATTGGTTCAATTGTCCTGATTAAATCGTGGAAATTGATTGTTGCGATTTTCGCCGCAACTATTGCTGTTGGTTTTGTGGCGAATGCAATTTTCCTGGCTGCAGGGGTGCCTTATCTGCCAATAGATGAATGGATTGAGGGGCCACTTGCTCCAGTCCTAGGTACCTGGATCTTCATGCCTGAGGAACGGTTAGTTTTTGGGAACATTGCGTTCGTTCTCTTGATTGTGGTTATTGCCTGGATGACAACGCGGTCGCACCGGGTCAGACTCATTGCCTTCCCATTTGTTTTATGGCTCACGGTTTTCACCTGGGAAGTGCGGCTTCTCCTGGAGCCAAGCGTCACCAGACAGTTACTAATCGGTGCCCTTCTCGTCGTTCTTATGGCAGCGAGACCTCAAGGATTGTTCGGTAAGCCAAGAGTTGAGGTGCTGTGAGTATCGCATTGCAACTTGCTGGTGTCACGAAGCGATTCGGTGGGCTCACCAGTTTGAATGATCTAAGCATCGAAGTCCCAACGGGTGAAGTTCTCAGCATAATCGGGCCTAATGGGGCGGGCAAAACAACGCTTTTTAACATTATTACGGGTGTGTATACACCAGATGAAGGCGATGTCCTTGTGAATGGAAAGTCTGTTGTCGGACTCACTCCTGACCGAGTCGCTCACAGTGGTGTTGCGAGAACATTTCAAAATGTTCGACTATTCCTAAATCTCACGGTTGAGGAAAATTTAGTAGCAGCGATGTACGGTCGTACCCGCTCAAGCCTTTTCGATTCGGTATTCCGAACAGCGCGTGCGCGACGCGAGGACAAGGAAAAACGTGAATTGGCCTTAGAGGTTTTGAGCTTCTTCGGTACCCGGTTGACGGGGTACAGACTTCAACAGCCTGCCTATTCGCTGTCTTACGCAAATCGGCGTCGATTGGAAATCGCACGCGCAATGGCGACGGGCGCCCATACGCTATTGCTTGACGAGCCAGCCGCGGGAATGAATCCCGCGGAAACCCAAGAAATTGCGCAGGTGATTAGTCGATTGGGAAGCGAGCGGAACTATACAATTATAGTAATCGAACATGACATGCACGTGGTAGAAGGAATCAGCGATCGAGTGATTGCTCTCGACCATGGCGTGGAAATTGCTCAGGGAAGCTTTGATCACGTAGCTACAGACGCAAATGTGATCGAGGCCTATTTGGGTAGAGGATCGGCGGCGACGAAGTGACGCAGCCATTGCTTGAACTGCGGAATGTTGATACTTTTTATGGGCCAATCCACATTCTGCAAAAAGTGAATTTGAGGGTCAACCAGGGGGAACTTATCGCACTCCTTGGCGGAAATGCTTGTGGGAAATCTACGACGCTAAAGACAGCATTGGGGTTGGTTATCCCCAGATCGGGTGAGGTTTTTTTCAAGGGCATCGATGTCACGAATATGAAAGTTGCTGACCGGATTAAATTGGGACTCGCAGTGGTTCCAGAAAACCGGCGCCTTTTTGGGCCGCTCACCGTGATGGAAAATTTGCAGCTTGGGGCATACACGAGTAAGGCATCCAGTAGAGAGAACTTCAGTAGAGTTTTTGAGCTTTTTCCCCGAGTGGCGGAAAGGCGCAACCAAATGGCAGGGACGCTTTCGGGCGGTGAGCAGCAGATGGTTGCTGTTGCTCGAGCATTGATGTCTAATCCAGAGCTGCTACTCATGGATGAGCCATCAATGGGCCTTGCGCCTATACTCGTGGAGCAGTCATTTGAGATGATCTCGAAGTTGCATAGCGGAGGAGTCTCCATGCTGGTGGTAGAACAGAATGCGAATATGGCACTTACAGTTGCCGATCGAGGTTACGTACTCCAGACTGGTCGCATTGTTCTTGAAGGGCCAGCTCGAGAATTGTCTGAAGATGAAGAACTTAGGAAGGCGTATCTTGGACGCTAATCAGACGCAAGCTATTAAGCGCGACCATTTCAAAGTGTTCGAAAGTCGCGCCTATCTCAATTCGTGCTCTCAGGGTGCGCTGGCAGATGAGGTGCGAGCGGCATACGATCATTATCTTGACCAACTTGAAGAATTCGGCTCACTGTGGGAAACGTGGGTTGGTGTTCAGGAAGACGTCCGAGATCAACTTGCCAGAGTTTTTGTAACACAAGCGGATCAAGTAGCGGTAACTACGAGCGCCTCAGCTGCCGTGAATGCTATTGCAAGCTGCTTTGATTTCCGTAAAGGTCCAAATAAGATTTTAACCACTTCACTTGAGTTCCCAACTATCGGTCAAATTTGGCACGCTCAAGAGCGTAATGGAGCAGACGTAGTCCACATTCCCGCGGATTTGGATCACCGGTTACCTGCTGAGCGAATCGCGGCCGCGATTGATGCCGATACGGCGATGGTTTCGGTCACCCACGTCTGCTATCGCAATGGCGCTATGAACGATATCAAGGCGATAGTAGATGCGGCGCACGAAAGAGGTGTCCCCGTTCTCGTTGATGCGTATCAGTCAGCGGGTGCGATTCCCATTGATTTTGAAGATCTCGGTGCAGATTTCCTAGTAGGCGGGGTCCTCAAGTACGCATTGAGCAGTCCTGGTGTTGGTTTCGCTTTAGTTAATAACAAGACCGTGTCGGATCTTATTCCAAGCACAACGGGATGGTTTGCCGCGCGAGATATCTTCTCAATGAATATTTACGAATTTGACCCAGCGAAAGACGCCAGGCGATTTGAGGCGGGAACTCCTTCTGTACCGAGTTTGTTCGCGGCGCAAGCTGGATTAAAATTCCTGCTTGATATCGGTGTGGAGAATGCCTGGGGTGTTTCGAGTCAGTTGCATGATCAACTTCGCGCAGGTGTGAGCGAGCTCGGTGGAATTTGCGCGACGCCTGATGGGCTGGGAGAGCACGGACCGATGCTCGCCGTCGCGTCAACCGATGAGCATGCGCTAGTTGCTGCAATGGCCAAAGACAACGTTGTTGTGTCTTCCCGCGATGGGAATATACGGATCAGCCCCCACTTCTATAACAATAGTGAAGATGTTGCAGCCGCTCTTCGATCGATGGCGAAAAACAAGCACCTGCTCGTTACCTAAGTGCTAACGGGTTTCGTCTTAGGAAGCCAGCGCCGTTTCTAGGAAAATGTTTGCTGAGGCGTAGAGCAGTGCCACTGGGCAAGTGTCCTTAGCCTGTTGGGCGAGTTGGGCAAATGTCGCGGCTGTCATGCCTGGAACGGTTCCGGTGGTGACCAGTTCGATCTTGTTGATGCGAAAGCCCTCATCTGTGTGAGCCAAGGTTACAACGGCTGTCGTGTCAATTTTGATCCCGTCCATTGACTGTCCGCCTTCTTCAATCAGGTTTGCAACGGACATGGAAAAGCACCCAGCTAAAGCTGCCCCGAGCATCTGCTCTGGATTCGTTCCCGCCTCTTCCTCAATGCGGGCTTTAAGGTTGTAAGGGACGCTTGGTCCGCTCTTACCCAATTGCAGGGTGCCCTTTCCTGTGGGAACCGAACCGGACCATATTGCTTTTGCGTGGTGTTTGCTCATCTGGGCAGTATATATTGGGGTGATGAGTGAGGGGCAAGTTGTTAATCCGGCAGATTGCACACCCAAGACCCTCTCCGAAAGCGGTCTACGAGTTCGGGAAATGATCCATCCCAAATTTTATGCAGAACCTATGATCTTACGTCAGTTAGAATTGACTCAAGGTTCGACGCCTTTTATGAGTTGTTCGGACCACGATGAACTTCTTTATGTCCTCCATGGGTCCTGTGAGATTGAGGTTTCTCAGGAAGGTCAAGCAAATAGTTATACGCTTTCCGTCGGATCTGCGGTCCAGGTGCATTGCGAGTCGCAGTGGCGCTTTGCGTCGGCGGATAATACGACGGTTTTATCGTTCCTTGTGCCCGCACCCACTACACCATGGGGGCAAGCACTTGCAAAGTCAACGCAAACGGTTGTTGATGTTGCCAAGCTAGGTGCGCAGGCAGCGGAGAGTGCGACTGCGGATCGTCAGTTTGAAGTTCTGTTTAATGCCGAAAGGGGTAGTCGGGGGGCAACAATGTTTGTTGGTTTTATACCAACATCGGGGGCGCCCGAGCACTATCACCTGTATGACGAAATCTGCGTAATTGTTCGGGGCTCTGGAGCAGTTCACACCCTTGATAAAAAACAGGAGCTTGGTGTGGGGAGCGCATTTCATGTGGCTCCCCGACTCCTACATGCCATTGAGAATCCTAACCCGGAGGACTTGTGGTTGCTGGGTGTGTTTCGGCCCGAAGGTTCTGCAGCTGCTTCTTATTACCCTGATGGCCGGCCTGCTCCAAATAACGAAGATTAATCTACTGGGAGACTGGTGAGTGTCTCGTTGAGCGGTAGGTTACGAATATGGAATTGCAGGGCGCATTCACGTTCTTGGCAATCGATGGTGCAGATGTGCGACTTAAAAGTGGCGGCTCAAGCATAATTAATGTGGAGATCAAGGCACCGGTTCGATCGGGGAGACTGCATATTGTTGATTCCATCGCAACTATGAATTTGGTGTTGGCTTTGGACAAACTTAAAACCGGGAATTTTTTCACCGAAGCCGCGGCCAGAACGTTCATCGGTAGTTACAACGCCCATGACCTAGTCTTTCAGGGTTCTGGACCGCGCAGCGGTAACGCTTATGACGTCTCGGGGAATGCACAAGCAGGGGAACTGGATGTCGAGATCTCACTCGCGATTACCGCGGTGGCGAATTCTCCGCAGACCGAGATTGAGCTGGTGGGTTCGGCGGCCTTTGGCCGGGTTCACATCCCATTGCCGGGTATTGGAACGGTGGAAAATTTGAACATCGATATTGATGCGAGATTAACCGTTAGCGAAGCATAATCGCCAAAACCGAATTGCTGCGGCGTATCTGGAGACCCCTTATCGATGACACTTCGACCCGGCCAACCACCGTTACTTACCAACCTTCGTTGATTTGCATCGTTAGTTTGCATCGTTAGTTTGCATCGCTAGTTTGCATCGTTAATCTGCGCTCTGGATCAATCCCCGTCTTGGATTGGCCGATCCCTCGTGGATCTCATTTGTCAGACCCCTGCCATAGGTTGAGAACATGGAATTCAGAGGCGATCACGGCGCAGATCACGGTGCAGATCACGGCGCGGATCTGCTAGTTCGTGAGGGTCTGGGTTTTGATCCCTTCACTGATTCTCCGACTGTCATTCTGAATCAAGTGTGTGATCTTGAACCCGGATTGTTTGTTCAGTCAGCGTTAGCCATGCTTGATCCGGCAGCGTTAAGTCCAGGTGATGCCGTCCGATATTTACAAGTCCATGATCGGGTCGCTTCCTGGTGGGCAAGCCGGCAATCTGCCGCATTGGTCGCTGCTGCCGGTCGGACTCCCTCCCACGAGGAGTTTGTGCTTTTAGACCGACTCTGTGATACCGAGCGAGAGGTTCGTATTGCTGAACGAGCCCGTGATGAGGTTGCGGCCGCATTACGGTGGGGTTCGGTCACGGCTCAAGCCCGTATCGATCAAGCCCGTCTGCTTGTAGGGCCGTTGGAGTCCACCCAGGTTGCATTGTCGTTGGGGGAAATCACTTCGGTTCATGTCCGTGTAATCGCTGATGCTGCCCAACGATTGTCCACGTGGCATTCGCTGGAGCAAGCTATTCATAACGCAAGTCGCAAAGACACCCCTGAGAATCGAGAATCGATTGCCAAGGCCCAGTCAACTTTTGACTCTGATTGCGCAGCTCTGCAGAGTCGCGTATTGCCTATTGCCCGGCGCCAAGGTATTTCGCGCACCAAATCCAAAGCAAATACGAGTATTGACATCATTGACGAACAAGGTCAAGCCCGGCGGAAGGCTGCTGCTCGTCGCCACCGTGACGTGTACGTCTCGCCGGATACTGATGGTATTTCCACTTTGATCGCCCGCTTGGACACCCTTACCGCGAACGCAATCATGAGCGCGGTGAACGCATCCGTGGCCAATCCCGACATCCCCGGGTCATGTGACGCGACCGTCGGGGAACGGCGCGGGGAATCATTGGCAGCGCTCATCTTCGGGACCCAGGTCTCCCCCACAGGCACTGGCGTCACGCACGATCACAGCACGGGTAGTGGTTGCCTGACGCCAATTTCGGTGAACATCAGCGTTGACGTCACGGTGCCAATCACCGAACTGGATACCAAAATTGGCCCAGATTCGCTCGACTGTGACCTGCGGCACCTATTAGCCGACCCGGGAGTGAACGTATTCGCTCGGCCGGTATCGATCAACGATCACGGCCACATTCTTGATGTTGGACGGAGGCGATATCAGATCACCGGGTCGCTACGCCGGCTGATCATCGCTCGTGACGGGACTTGCCGCTTCCCCGGGTGCAACCGCAGCGCGGTTCGCTGCCAAATTGACCACGCAATTGGGTGGGAGGATGGCGGGCGCAGTGATGTGGGCAACCTTGGTGCATTGTGTGTGCGACATCATCAACTTAAGACCCACGGTGGGTGGGAACTCACTAACAGCAAACGCGATGGCAGCTGCACCTGGCGCAGCCCCGAAGGATTTATCTACCACCATTATCCCGAGCCAATCGTCACACCCAAACGGGCAACGGCGGTAGTAACCGCCAGGCAAGCACGGGCACCAGACCCACCAAACCCACCAAACCCACCAAACCCATCAGACCTACCCCCTTTTTGAACGAACGAGGCTGATCTGAATGTTTTTTGAGGCGTCGAGCGTGGGCAAGCCATAAAGCTCGAGCCATGCGTGAAGAATGTGCGTGGGCGAAAGTGAATGTACCGTGCGGAGCTAGCTGCCGGTTGACAGATCCGCAGAGTCGATAATCCGGTAGGAGTATCCCTGCTCGGCTAAGAAGCGTTGCCGGTGCTGGGCGAAGTCAGCATCTAAAGTGTCGCGGGTGACGACCGAGTAGAAGTGCGCGGTGCGACCGTCAAACTTTGGTCGCAGGATACGTCCCAGTCGCTGTGCTTCCTCTTGGCGCGAGCCAAATGACCCGCTGACCTGGATTGCAACCGTTGCCTCAGGGAGGTCAATGGAGAAATTTGCGACTTTGCTGACCACAAGGAGATTAATTTCACCGATTCGGAATTCTTGGTAGAGGCGTTCACGTTCCTTGACGCTAGTTGCGCCGGTAATTACCGGAGCGCCAAGATGTTCGCCAAGTTCGGCCAATTGATCAAGGAATTGACCGATCACCAAAATTTGTTCACCTTCATGCTTGTGTACGAGTTGCTCGACGATCTCAATCTTTTCGGCAGCACTGGCTGCCATGCGGTACTTGTCTTCTTGCTCGGCAACGGCATAAGCCATGCGGTCAGGCTCGGGCATGGTGACGCGAACCTCAACACAGTCCGCTGGTGCGATGTAACCCTGATTTTCAATTTCTTTCCAGGGTGCGTCATAACGCTTTGGTCCAATGAGTGAAAACACATCAGATTCGCGACCATCTTCGCGCACTAGCGTTGCAGTTAATCCGAGGCGCCGGCGGGATTGAATATCTGCAGTGAACCTAAAGATTGGAGCGGGAAGTAGATGAACTTCATCGTAAATTATCAAACCCCAGTCGCGGGAATCAAAGACCTCCAAATGCGTGTAGATGCCTTCGCGTTTTGTCGTCATTACTTGGTAGGTCGCAATTGTTACTGGGCGAATCTCTTTTTTCGCTCCCGAGTACTCACCGATTTCGTCGGCCGTGAGATTGGTGCGCTTAAGTAGTTCGTCTCTCCATTGGCGGGCACTCACTGTGTTTGTTACCAGGATCAGCGTTGTCGCTTGCGCCCGGTACATGGCTAACGCACCAACGAGTGTTTTCCCGGCACCGCAGGGAAGAACGACGACACCGGATCCGCCATGCCAGAAGCCGTCGGCTGCCTGAATTTGGTATTCACGCGCATCCCAGTCCGTTTTAAGTGAAATCGCATGGCGTTCACCGTCCACATAACCGGCGACGTCTTCGGCTGGCCAGCCCAGTTTTACCAGCGCTTGTTTAAGGTGGCCTCGCTCGCTGGGGTGAACGACAACAGTGTTTTCGTCGATCCGTATTCCAAGGAGCGGGGCGACTTTCTTACTTTTGAGAACCTCTTCAAGGACGGCAACATCAATGGCCTGCAGGATCAACCCATTCGCCGGATCGGTATTGATTTGTAGGCGTCCGTAGCGAGACATGGTCTCCGCCACGTCGATTAGGAGAGCATTTGGCACGGGGTAGCGTGAGTAGCGAATCAAAGTGTCAACCACGCTCTCTGCGTCGTGGCCGGCAGCACGCGCATTCCACAAACCCAGTGGGGTGAGTCGGTAGGTGTGAATGTGCTCGGGCGCACGCTCCAGTTCAGCAAATGGAGCGATCGCTTTTCGGCAGGCGACTGAATCGGGATGGTCCACCTCAAGGAGCATGGTTTTGTCGCTTTGAACGATTAGAGGTCCGTCGGTCATATCCTGCTCTCAGATTGGTATTGGCGAACAGGCAATCTTAACGTGCTGTGACCTAAGAGGCGGCTGCCGGACTCGTCTTTGGAAAATTTGGTCGCGATTAGGCCGAATTGCTTTTTTGGCGGGACTAGTTATTTTCAGCTATTAGTTCAATCAAGATCTTTTCAAGGAGTTCGGCACGGTGGGGCATTGCACTCGCTGACGCCCACTCGAAGTCTGCGTGGGCACCATCGCCCGCAGCCCCCATGCCGTCAATTGTGAGAATTCCTGCGGCGGCGGTCAGATTTCCGTCACTGGCACCACCCACGGCGCATTCGGTGAGCTCGGGGTATCCGAGTTCGCGATTGAGGTTTTTCGCAAGAGTGAAAAGTTCGGCGCTCATGGCTGCTTCCATTGCCGGGCGGTCGATTCCGCCAATAATTTCAATTGCGACCGGCAGGGTTGAAGTGAATGCGCGGACCGCTTGGTCAATGCGTTCCTGCTCCGTTCGATTCCAGGCACGAACATCAATGTGGACTTCGGCAAGATCGGGGACCGTGTTGGTTGTTGTTCCTGACTTACTGACTGTCGGTGTAACTGAGGTTTCATGCTCTTTGCTACCCCACTGCTGGGTCGCCAAAATGAACTCGGCTGCAGCCATCAGCGAATTGACACCCCGATCAGGATCAAGACCAGCATGTGATGCAACGCCATGGAAACGCATGAAGTAGTTCGACGTGCCCTTTCGACGGGTCTTAAGCGCACCATTGAGTGAAGGCTCGAGGACTATCACAGCTTTGGCATTTGTGATTGCTTGCGAGATGACTTCGCGAGATGCGTGCGACCCGGTTTCTTCGTCGGTGGTGAGCAGCATGCCGACACCACTTGCATCTGTGATTCCAGATTCTTTTATCGCAGCCCAGCCTTGGACCACGCCGGCTTTCATGTCAAAAACTCCGGGACCGGTCAGATGGTCACCGTTGATTGCGAAGGGAATTGATTCCAAAGTTCCGATTGGCCACACCGTGTCGAGGTGGCCTAACAGCAGGATTTGAGGTTGATCGGGACCCCAGCGCCAGACCGGGCGACCCCCGTGCACCTCAATGCGTGAATCACTGGGCAGCCAGTCTGAACTGAGCTCCTTGGCTAACGCGGTCACGGCAAATGCTGACTCCAAATCGCTTGTGGGTGATTCACATTCCACAAGTGCCTGAAGCGTGTGTAACATGACCGGAAGGCCAGATTGCTTTGCCATGGACTCTCCTTGATCATCAATTTGGCTGCGGTAGATACGGTTGTCAGGTGACTGAGCATATTGCCCCTGAGATCCTCGCTGAGGCAGCGATCACATGGCAAGGGGCTTGCTCCCGTGCGGGGATCGAAATTCGTTCACTTGAGCTGGCATCAGAAATTCGCGATGCCCAAGAAATATTTGATTTAGTGTGGCCACCGCTCGGGGGCGGAACTCAGGTCACGCCAAACTTGCTGCGTGCGATCACGCATTCGGGGGGATACTGCTCAGCAGCCTATATAGACGATGAACCGGTTGCAGCAGCTCTTGCAATCGTGGGTCTGCATGCAACTGACTCGGGTCAACATGTGCATTTGCACTCGCACATGGCGGGTGTCCTCGAAAAATATCGCAATCGTCGGATTGGCACCGTGATTAAGGCGCATCAGCGTTGGTGGGCTATGAGCAAAGGGATCGACACGATTGTGTGGACATTTGATCCCCTCGTTGCGCGTAATGCGAAACTCAATTTGGTGAATCTTGGGGTCAGTGTCCGGGGCTACGAGCCGAATTTTTATGGTGCAATGACAGATGCAATCAATGTTGGTGAGGAATCTGATCGGGTTTTTGCTTGGTGGGATCTGACTGGTGAGCGAGCGCGTGCCGCCGCGAGAGGAGAATTGGGAGTAATCACTAAACTCAGTGGAAGTCAGATTGTGGTGGAAGCGCCCGAGGACATCGTCGCTTTACGCTGCGCCGACCCAGGCGCTGCCCGAGAGTGGCGCTACGAATTGCGTGAAAATCTGATGCGAGAGTTTGCTGCAGGGCGAGAAGTTATCGGTGTTACCGAAAGCGGTGACTACGTGTTGGATTTATTGGATAGGTGAACCCATGAGTATTTCGTTTGTAATTCACAGCCTCGAGATTCCTTTGGTGCGCCCTTTTCGCACGAGTTTCGGTTCACAGAGTGTCCGAGACGTTGTCCTCGTTGAAGCAGTGGGAGATGGCGGGGCTAGTGGCTGGGGCGAATGTGTCACCATGGCGTGGCCGGGTTACAGCGCCGAATACACGCGCGGCGCAATTAACGTAATGCGAGATTTTTTGATCCCCACCCTTGCACCGCTAATTGGTTCGAGCGCACTTGGCTCAACGCCAGCACCTGATTCAGTTCGTGCGGCCCTGTCGGTGATGCAGGGAAACCCAATGGCGAAAAGTGCGATTGAGACAGCTTTACTGGATTTGTGGTTGAAAGAGCGCAACCTCTCACTTGGGGAGTTTCTGGGCGCTGCTCGTGATCGCGTTGATTGCGGTGTCAGCGTGGGAATCCCAAATTCACTTGAGGACTTAATCACCGAAGTGGGGCAATACGTTGACGAGGGATACCGTCGGATCAAATTGAAAGTCGAGCCCGGTTGGGATGTGGAAGCATTGCGGGCAGTTCGCAATGAGTGGCCAGAAATTCTGCTACAGGTGGATGCGAATCAGGCCTATCGCAGAAGTGACGCCGAACACTTGGCGAAGTTTGACGAATTTAATTTGCTGTTGATTGAACAGCCATTGCCAGAAGATGACCTCCTAGGTCACAAACTGATTTCCTCTGTGGTTTCAACACCGATTTGTTTGGACGAGTCAATTTTGTCGGTGGAATCCGCCGAGGGAGCTATCGAGTTTGGCGCTACGACAATCATCAACATTAAGCCCGGGCGCGTGGGTGGATTTCTCACTGCTCGCGACATTCATGACCTGTGCGTTGAAAAAAGTATCCCTGTGTGGTGCGGGGGAATGCTAGAAACCGGAATTGGGCGTGCTGCAAATATTGCACTAGCAGCTTTGCCTGGTTTCACGCTTCCAGGAGATACCAGTGCATCTAGTCGTTACTACAAAGAAGACGTCACGCAGCCATTTGTGCTCGACAATGGGCAACTACATGTGCCAACAGGCCCAGGCATAGGCGTTGAGCCTATTGCCGCGAATCTTGCGCAGATGTCTACTGGGAAACAGCAAATCGAACTTTAGTTGTTAATCTCGTTCATCTGAGCCGGAGCTATCCCGCTAATTCGCGAGATAGCAAATGTGCGCACATTCGCGCTGCCATGATCAAATGCCGTCATGGTTCCATCACCCATCCGGATTGGTTCGACAATTTGAGTACTTGTGCTGCCATCAGCTTCTGCGTAACCGATCCAGACGCCCGTGTGGTGCTCTTGGGCGCTTTTGAGAAGGGCAATCAGGGCAGAAGTATTAAGTGAAAACACTTCTTCTGGTTCGGTAGATGTCACCTCGGTAACCTCGCCTTTAAGCAAGGCGCTGGCAATGCGTTGTGCTTCACGCTCGGTAATGCGACGTGAATGACGACCAAGGCGGGCGGCGGTTGCTGTCCGAGGTGCCGCCTCTGACTCGCCTAATTCGATTTCCTTTGCGTTGTCAATCAGGTACGTTAAGGGTTGTGGAATATCCCCTTTTACCCACTGCCCAAAAAATTCCGCGAAGTCCGTGGCCTTCCAGCCGGCCCGCATTCCTCGCTCGACCGTGTCCACACTAAACCGATATACGCTTGCAGCTCCCCGAGATTCAATGTCGGCAATTGCGTGAAGTTTCTCGCCGACCTCGAGTGGAAGTGGTCCCGCGGCAATGACGGTTAAGTCTCCCTGAATGAGGAATTGCGAGACTTCAGTGGGGAGCCTGAGCGTTGATTCGGCAACCGGGGCGTCGTCTGTAGTAATTCCGATCCCTGCTTCGCAGAGGATTTCACCGTGGGCAATCCCGATCCATTCGGCTTCTCGCAAGGTGACCTTAGCAACTTCCTCGCGACGAGAGCCCCTGCGTCGAGGGTGAAAGTGGTCGAGAGTTTTAACGAAAATCTTCCAGTGCTTTGTCGGTGGCGTATCGGTGTTTCCATTCCACCACCGGAGCGTGCACAGGGTCTGCCAGCGCATGACTCCGACAGTGGGGGACTCACCCGTGCCGGAAAGTGGCTTGTTGCCCTCACTTCCCATCAGGGGTAGGTCCAGCCAAGCTTGCGCGAGTGCAACCCATTGCGATTCTTTAGATTTCTTGCGCCAGGCTTCATATTTAGTAGTCACTTCCCACTGCAAGGAAGTTGTTAAAGCTATGAGTCCGGCGTGGTACAAAACTTCAATTAGGAGACAAGCCTCATTGAGAGGTATAGCCAAAAATTCAGCTAACTGATCAACATCTTTGGTCGCGATACCACCGGATCGAAGTGCGGTAAGGGGAGTGGTTCGGAAAATGTAGAGAGCATCATGTGCCAAAGACATAAACGTGTGGGCGGCAAGACCGGATTGCATTTGCAAATCCTGTTTCGGGGTCATACCCGTCGACTCTGGCAGGTGGGGAACAGCAAGAGCATCCGAGTAGCCCTCGGTGAGGGTGTCTCGGACGGAAGTCACCGCACTGAGTGAGTCGGATAAACCCCACACCAGCCCCAACTTGAGCAGTACCTCTATTTGGGCGTCAAGGCATGCGGCGACTTGAGGGTCTACTGACTCGGCGAGCTCGGTGCTACTCATTGAGTTTTCGCGCAGAGTGAAAAGGACGTGCAGTTGGGGGGCAGACAAAATATCGAGGGTTCGGCTCACAGATGGGGTCGCGGTTGCCCGCCTCGCCAAACTGGAAATGTCGGCAGGAGCAGGGTGCGCCAGATCGGGGCGTCCCAAAAAAAGTTCCGTGAGCTCAACTTCACTTCGTCCCCGCAATGAATCGGCGAGGCTTCGTGGACGGCTAGTACTCATACTCTCCTCGATCTTGCTGACATGGTGAGCCCCGTGAGCCCCGTGAGCCTGGTGAGCCCCGTGAGCCCCGTGAGCCTGGTGAGCCCCGTGAGCCCTGCAATCTCAGTGGCGAAAATCCCATAGAGCGTGAGGAGCGTACCCATTGCATTTACTTGCGGTGCTCGGGTAACAGTGACGCTCTCCAAGGCTTCGGGCACCGGCCTAGCCTACGGCCTCCTGCCCTGACCACCAGATCGGGAACCGAACGTGGCTTGCGCTAGCCTTTTGCGCTAACCTAGTGGGCACTCCAGAAGGGGTGGCAATCACACACTGGTTGCGCAAGAAGGAGAGAGTGAGGCGACCCGTGCCAATAGGAACAGTTAAATGGTACGACGCTGAAAAAGGCTTCGGTTTTATTTCAAGCGATGAGGGAGAAGACGTCTTTGTGCACGTCTCCACCCTTCCGGCTGGAGTTACTGCTTTAAAGCCAGGTACAAAACTTGATTTTGGAATTGTCGATGGACGCCGCGGAAAGCAAGCACTGACCGTCACTATTTTGAGCGAGCCTGCATCTGTTGTGAAAGGTCACCGCAAGAAGGCAGATGATCTAGCCGTCATTATGGAAGACGTGATTAAGCTGTTAGATAGCGTGAGCAATCAACTTCGCAACGGCAAGTACCCGGCAGATGCACTGGCCCAAAAAACTGCTTCCGTGTTGCGGGCAGTCGCAGACGATCTAGATATTTAACACCAGTGTTCCTTGGACGGGCATAAATCGATCAATTACTGGTTGAGCACCTGGCCGTGATCAGGTCCCGGGCACAGTCACCAGTAGCAGTCGCATTACCCGCTGTGCCCCATCGCGCGCCTCATGGGAGATAATCGTCGGGTGAGTACGCAAATATCAGCCCAGGCCCTTGCCTCGCAGGTCCCTGATCTCAAGGCGGACCCCACGCTGGCCAAAGCACTTGACCAAGCGAAGGCTGCCGCAATCATTGAGGCGGGTAATTCTGAGTTCATTGGTGAACACCTCGGCCTGATCATGGAGGCCGAGAATCTGGCAACCCACCTTTTCAACTGCACCAACCCTGCTTATCTCGGCTGGCAATGGGCCGTCACTTTGGCTACCACCCCGCAGAGCAAGTCCACGGTTACAGTCACCGACGTAGTTCTACTGCCAGCCGCAGATTCGCTGCTCGCCCCAGCGTGGGTCCCATGGAGCGAGCGAATCCAACCGGGTGACCTTAGCCCTGGAGACGTGCTTCCGGTCAACACAAATGACGAACGGCTCACAGCGGGCTTCGCCGAATTTTTTGCACGCGAAATAGATGAGGACTTCGAATACATTGAGGATTACCGGGGCATCATGTCCGGTTGGGAATTGGGACTTGGACGAGCCCGCGTTCTTTCTGTTGTCGGTCGGGAACAAACTGCTCAACGTTGGGATGAAAGCGAGTTTGGGCCGGTGACCGAGATGGCTCGACTTGCTCCCGCAACGTGCAGTAGTTGTGGTTTTCACAACTCTTTGGCTGGTGCACTGGGTCAAGCATTTGCGGTATGTACCAATGCGCTCTCACCGGCAGACGGTCGTGTAGTTGCTCTGAGTTATGGCTGCGGTGCGCACTCTGGCACGGTTGACCCGGGCTTCACTCCGGTAGAGCGCGCGGGTTCAGCAAGTATCGACTAGGAACTGATTCGCAGTGCGCGTCGTTGTAAAAATAATAATCCCAATCCGCCGCTTACGCTTGCAACCATAGCGGCGCCGAACCACCACACTTCACCGCTTATCAATTCACTCGGCGAGATTGGTCCGATGACCCCCGCAATCACAGTTGCAAGAATCGCAAGCCCGGTACCGATTCGTACCGGAAGGATCGCGTTCGAATCAGATGCAGCCATAGGAGAAGATTAGCCACCTGCAGTCTGAGCGTGTTTCATTGCTTTAGGGTAGTGACATGACCCCTAGATTTCGCCGGATTGTCACCATCGTGGTGTTGGTAGCCCTCGTAGGCAGTGTTTTTGTGGTAGCGATTGGGTCACTCTGATTTTCAGAATTCTCGGTTCGGCAATTATTGCGGTGTCTGTGCTCGTGATCCCCACTTCGACAATTTCGGCTTCTTCACCTGAAGTAATTTGTGAATTGACCGACCCTCGCCTGACCGAAATCAGTGGGATGGCGCCTTCACAACTGCATTCTGGTGTTATGTGGGTTCACAACGACTCTGGCGACAAAGCCAGGCTTTACGCCGTGCAACTTTCCAATTGTGCCGTTGTCGGGGAACTTGCATTGCGTGATGTCTCAGCTCGTGATTTCGAAGGTTTGGCCGCCGGTGTCGATGCCCAAGGGAGACCCGTGCTGTGGGTCGGTGACATTGGTGACAATCGAGACTCGTGGAGCGATGTTTCTATTTATCGAATCCGGGAGCCAAAAAAACTTGGTAAGACGAGTGCGCAAGTGCAGCGGTATCGGTTTACCTATGAAGACCGTCCGCATAACGCTGAGACAATTTTGGCAGACCCCGACTCCCAACAGTTGTGGATTGTGACCAAGCAAATGGCAAGTGGCTCGATCTACGCGTTACCTAAAAAGCTGAGAAAGTCTGGGATTAATACCGCCAGGAAGATCGGCTCGGCTACGGGCCTCATCACCGATGGTGCCATAAAGGCCGACGGGACCACATTTGTTCTTCGCGACTATTTTGACGCGCAGTTTTTTCGCGGCCTCCCAGAGGGGGTAGTGGACGAAAAAATTGACCTACCGGGCCAGATCCAAGGTGAAGCAATTGCGTGGCTGCCTGGTGAAAATGCAGTCGTGATTGCAAGTGAAGGAGACAACCGACTGATTCGGGTCAACTTACCTGAAGTGGTTGCTATGTCATCAGCGGAAGACCCCGCCCAAGGTAATGCGCCCGGAGAGGGAAATGATTCCACACTAGTTGCACCGGATCAGGGCATCAATTACGTCTCGCTGTTTGCCGTGATCACAGGAATAATTGCCCTAGTGACGGGCTTGATTCTGATCAGGAAAAGACCGGAAAACAAAATGACGGGGAGTATCAAGAAGGCGGTGTGAACCCCGGTCAAGTCTGCGAGGGCGCCAAGAAAGAATGGGCCGATGCCACCGGCTGTTGCCCCAGCAACAGCAGAAAGTGCTGATGCGCGGTCACTTTGACCGCCAGAAGCCATGACAACGCGGCTGAGCCCCAGTGGCCAAAACAGCGCCATACCGATACCGCCGATCACGAGTCCAAACAGCATCATTGCGGCGGCTGAGGAAAACCACACGACAAGCCAGCCGCCAAAAGCAACGAGTACTGCGAGGGTCAGGATTCGGTCAACGGGGAAGTATTCGGCAAAGCGTGCACCTAAAACTCGACCAATAAAGATTCCGCCAGTAAGGGCACCCACTGAAGCCGCCGCAGCGCCCGCTTCGAAACCTGCTCGATCGCGCAGTAGGTCGGCACTCCATAGGGTGAGGGTGAATTCAGTGCTCAGTAATAGAAAAAGTGTCGCAAGTGCCCACCAAAATCTGCGCGGGAACGGAGCCCGACGCGACTCGCGGATGTGTTCGTCAATGGGAACCCGGAAAACATGTGGACTTCTACGCATGAGCAGCAGGCTCACGACATATCCGATGAGTAACACCCACAAACCAAACCGCCAGCCGAGGAAAAATACCGCACCGAATCCGATGGCGAGGGGCGACAAAATGCCGCCTAAAGCTGCAAGCGCGTTTGCTTCAGTGATAGCTGCAGGGCCGGCTTTTTGCTGGTAGTCAAAGAGAAACGCACTTCCCCCAATAATAATTGCGGAGCCAAATAATGAGGCGAAAAATGCGCCAATGAGAGTGACCGCAGTTCCGCCCGGGACAGTGTAGATCAAGATTCCAGTTGCTGAACCGAATACCGCAATGGTGAGAAATTTGCCACGGCCTAAAGTCAGAATCAAACGTGCCGCGATGAGTCCTGCAAAAATTCCTCCGATGGAGAACGCGACTGCATGCAAGCTCGAAATGGTGCGGGAGGTTCCCTGCTCATCCCGTATCAACGCTTGGGTTGCGCTCAAACCGTAGATGAACCATGAGTAAGAAGTAATGAGGAGGTAGGAGGCCCAAGTTGGACTGTCACGCTTTGGCTTAACCGCGACCAGCTTGCTCATACGAGTTGCGCAATGACAAAATCAATCGAGGCGATCAGGGCTCGGACATCTTGCGGGTCAACGGCGGGAAAAACTGCGATGCGCAGTTGGTTGCGCCCAAGTTTGCGGTAGGGCTCCGTGTCAACAATTCCATGTGCGCGCAGTGCCTTCGTTATTGCGGTCGCATCGATTGAGTCATCAACGTCAATTGTTGTAACAACTCCCGAACGCAGTACGGGGTCCACCACAAACGGGCTGAGCAGGTCATTGGATTCAGCCCAAGAGTAGATGATCTCAGAGGATTCCGTAGTGCGTGCAGTGGTCCATGCCAGTCCACCATTGGAATTAAACCAATCTACTTGCTCAGCCATCATGTAAATCGTGGCAAGTGCGGGAGTGTTGTATGTCTGTTGTAGTCGTGAGTTGTCAATCGCGGTAATCAGATCTAGGGAGTCGGGAATCCATCGACCTGACTGCTTGATCTGCGTGGCCCGAGCAATTGCTGCCGGAGACATCAGCGCGAACCATAAACCACCGTCAGATCCGAAACTTTTTTGTGGTGCGAAGTAGTAGGTGTCACACTCGGTGAGATCGACATGTAAGCCACCCGCACCTGATGTTGCATCGATAAGCATAAGTGATTCTGGGTCGGCTCCGGCAACACGCTGCGGAGTCACTGCGACTCCGGTTGAGGTTTCGTTGTGGGGCGTGCAGTAGGCGTCAATACCCGCGAGCGCTTCAAACACCGGAGCACTCCCCGGATCAGATTTACGAATATCAGGCTCACCCAGTTGCGGTGCTTTCTGCGCACCGGATGCGAACTTGGCGCCGAATTCACCAAAAGAAAGGAATTGGGCGCGATCACGAATCAATCCAAATGAAGCAATATCCCAAAATGCGGTTGAGCCGCCATTGCCCAAAATCACTTCGTAGCCTTCGGGGAGATCAAACAGGCTTGCCAGTCCCTCGCGTAATCGCTGCACTTGTGCGCGCACAGGTGCTTGACGGTGGGAGGTCCCTAGATAGGACTGCCAGACACCGGCTAGCGCGTCGGTTTGCTCCTTACGCACCTTAGAAGGACCGCTGCCGAATCGTCCGTCAACTGGGAGAAGTTCGGCCGGGATCACAATGTTGCTCACGTTTGCTCCTTGGTTTATGGCGGTTCACCTGGGGCGTGATTTATTGACCTGCTCGAGACAGGCCGAGCCCAGGTCGGGTTCAGGTCGGGTTCAGGTCGGGCCTAGATGGGGTGTGGCTCTAGTTTATTGTGCGCCAGTGGAGCCGGTCCCAGTGGATTGGATCGGGGGTGCCGAATGTTTCCTTGTGGGCAGGAATGTGACAGTGATTTGGGGACATATCGAAAATCTGAGCTGCCGAATTGGTGGGATCGGCGCATACGTGGTGAGATCAGGTCATGGTAAAGAATCCTCAGGTTCCTGTGAGTGGGCTTCGGATTTCCTATGACCTTGGGGTTTTAACCCAGGAGATGATGGCGGCCGACCCCGTTGAGCAATTTGGACGCTGGTTCGAGTACACGCGGAATTCCGCGATTCTGGAGCCAAATGCAATGGTAGTGAGCACCGTAGGGCTAGATCCACAGGGAAATGCGCGTCCGGCCTCTCGAACGGTCCTTCTCAAGGATTTTTCGGATTCGGGGTTCAGTTTCTACACGAACTTGGGGTCAGCTAAGAGTTCAGATCTTGTGGCCAATCCGAATGTGACATTGCTGTTTCCCTGGTACGAACTACACCGACAGGTGATCATTTCGGGTAAAGCGCAACTGGTTTCTAGAACTATGGTGGAGGAATATTTCCATTCCCGTCCGCGTGAGTCTCAGATTGGAGCCTGGTCGAGTAAGCAATCGGCAATTTTGGAAAGCAGACAAGCCCTTGATTCGAGGTTCGCGTATTACGAACAGCGTTTCGCAGACCTTGAGCTAATCCCGGTGCCAGATTTCTGGGGAGGATGGCAAGTGCTCCCACATCGCATTGAGTTTTGGCAAGGCCGTGAATCTCGCCTTCATGATCGGCTCGTCTATGTATTGCAGGAAGATGCGAGCTGGAACCTTGAACGATTGAGTCCGTAGCTAGCCGGCCCGCCGGCGCCGCTCGCTACTCGTTTAAGCGCAAAGCGATGAGTTCGTTGATCGAGATACCTTTAGCCTTTGCATCAGATTTTAGTTTCTTGCGAAGTGATTTGGGAATAGCGATTGAGACTTCGACTAATTTTTCACGACGTGGACGTTTGACCGAGTCGCTCACATTGCCGAAACCGGTTGCGTCTTGACCCATTTGCTTAGGTTCGGAAGACCCCGTCTCTGATACAGGGTGAACACTTGTATCTCCAGCCTTGCGCAAAGACGGTCTTGGAGTTACATCGAATTCCGTTTTAGCCATGACTAGCCCCACAACCTTTTCCTCGGTGACATGATTGCTATTACTTGATCAAAGACCCCGGCAAGCTCGCGCCCTGCCGGTGAGTCCCACGCGTGAATTGGCATCCCGGCGGCCTCCGCTTGGGTGATTGCATTTCGTTCCGGCACTTCAACGTCAAGAACAACAGGACCAAAAGCATCGCGTAGCTCCATGGTGCGGTTACGGTGCTCGGCGACAGTTGGACGAACCCGATTGAGCAGGATTTGCGCCGGGTTGAGCATGGGGTTAGATGCCAAGCGGATAACGTCAACCGCCTCAACCGCTTGCTCGGCTCCAGCCAAAGCAAAGTAGGCGGGCTCGGTAACGACTAGCGCATCGGTTGCGCTGTGTAGGGCATTGCGCGTCATTTCACCCAGAGAGGGCGGGCAGTCAATAAGCACCAGGTCGTATTGCCGGGGGAGATTGCCCAATGCGATTCGGAGACGTTGGGAGGAAAGCGGACCTTCAATTGTATTGCGGTGCTCGAGTGAACGATCTGCGCAAAGAACCTGAACTCGATTGCCCCAGGCGGAGTCGACGATCGCATCGGCCGCTATTCCAGGTCTTGGATCGGCCAAAACGTCATTCATGGTGAACTCAGGATTGGTTACGCCAAGACCCATGGTGGCATTGCCTTGGGGATCAAGATCGATAACGAGAACCCGCTCGCCCCGCCGCCAGGCGGCACTTGCCAAACCCAGGGCGACAGTGGTTTTACCCACACCGCCCTTCATGGAGAGCACGGCCAAGGTTTGCATGGGGCTAAGCCTATGAGCCCGAGTTCGCAGAGGTCTCTTTGGCAGCGGCGTAGTCGGCCAGGGCGACCGCACGCTCCACTTTGTGGTCGACAACGGGTCGTGGATAGCGATGTGAGTATCCGTCGGGTGCATCCCATGGTTCATGGGCAGTAGCGCCGGGTAGATGGGCAAGTTCAGGAAGATAGCGCCTGATGTATTCCCCATGGGGATCGAACTTGATGCCCTGAGTGATTGGGTTGAAGACCCGATAGAACGGGGATGCATCGGCGCCACATCCGGCGGTCCACTGCCAACCGTGGGTATTACTGGCGATATCACCATCGCGTAGCCACTTCATGAACCACGGCGCGCCCACCTGCCAAGGTATATGCAGGTCTTTGATCAGAAAACTGGCAACGACCATGCGGACCCGGTTGTGGATCCAGCCCTCGGCGCGTAGTTGTCGCATCCCCGCGTCAACGAACGGGAATCCTGTCTGACCTTGTTTCCACGCATTCACGTGTTCCTCGGCAGTAGCGCCGCTGGCCCAAGGCATGTTGACGTCAAACTTTTCGTTGAGAGAAACGTGCGTGCCCTGGGGCGTATTGAAAAGCACATCGGCGTAGAACTCACGCCAGCAAATTTCCTTTCGAAATACTTCATCGCTGTCACCAAGTTCAGCCAGCACACTGCGTGGGTGGATCTCACCGTATTTCAAGTGATGTGAGAGTGAACTGGTTCCTGCAAGGTCGGGGCGGTTGCGATCTTCCGCGTAGTGTGCGGGGGCATTTTTTCTAAACTCACTCCACATCTTCCATGCTGCTTCCTCGCCAGCTGGGGGAAGGACCAGCCCAGGAATCGAATTGGGTTGGGGGAGTTGCTCTGTGGGGGCGGATTGAAACACAAAATTTTTGGGAATCGAATCGGCGGGTGCGCGCCACCCATGAGTCGTCCATACCTTATAAAAGGGTGTAAATACCCGATAGGGAGTCTCATCACTTTTTCGGACACGACCGGGTGCAACAGCGTAGGGCGACCCGACACGAACTAAGTCAACCCCAATATCTGCGAGCGCACTGTCAACAGCATGATCGCGTTTTTGCCCGTAGGGTCCGAAGTCAGCGGCAATGTGAACAGTGCCCGCTGAAACCTCATGTGCGAAATTGGCAACGATCACTGAGGGCAGGCCCGATCGAATAACCAGTCGCCCTGCTAGTTGAGTATTGAGCTTCGAGAGTGAGTCAATCAGGTAGTTCGTGCGAACTGAGCCGGACTGCCCCCACAGAATCGGATCGAGAACGAAAAGGGCATAGACGTTGGAGTCGGATGCAATCGCGTCGAGCAACGCCGGATTGTCCTTGAGTCGCAGATCCCGCCGAAACCACATCACTGAACTCACGGGAGCAGCCTAGAGGCCTTAACCTTCCGGCGCCTGATTGCTCCAAAGCCTGTTAATGCCGAAGGAATTCACGTGGCTGCGGCAGAATTTTCCCGCAGGAGACCTCGCTCGGGTACGCTGGTGAACGTGAACGACCTCATTGACACCACTGAAATGTATTTGCGGACCATTTTCGAGTTAGAAGAAGAAGGTATCCCGCCCATGCGTGCTCGAATTGCTGAGCGACTTGGGCAAAGTGGTCCAACTGTCTCGCAAACGGTTGCGCGCATGGAACGCGATGGACTCGTTCACGTTGATAAAGAACGCCACCTCAGACTCACTCAGGAAGGTCGCGAACATGCCACGCAAGTGATGCGCAAGCATCGGCTCGCTGAGTGCATGTTGGTTGACGTGTTAAAAATACCTTGGGAGGAAGTCCATGCCGAGGCTTGTCGCTGGGAGCATGTTATGAGCACAGCTGTCGAAGTCCGCTTACTCGAGTTGCTTTCGCACCCCACGGTGTCACCATTTGGCAACCCAATCCCAGGGCTGGAAGAGATTGATCCGACCTACACCAAACCCAGTGAGATAGATTCTAAAGTTGTAAATATTGTTGAGGTTGTTGGGAGTGAGCCCCGACAGGTCACTATTCGTCGGTTGGCGGAGACAATTCAACTCGATGAATTGGTAATGTCGCGCCTGCGTCGCGTCGGCGCATTACCCGGTGCTCGCGTTAATGCTTATCGCTCAGAGACTGGAGTATTTATTGGCAGTGCCGGTGAATACACGGAGGTTCCCTTAGACGAAGCCGTCCATATTTATGTCGGTGCCTGATTAGCTAAAAACAGAGCGAAGCGGCATACCCGATTTGCCGCGAGGTCCAAGTTTGACACCGAGCATCTGGTGTAGCTGAATTGTGTTTAGTTCAAACCCCATCCGGGATGCAGCCATGTATAAACGCCAGACTCGCGCGGTACCAAGTCCTGCCTCAGCGACCGCTTCATCCCAGTGGTCCTCCAAGTTTTGGCACCAATGCTTAAGCGTGAGTGCATAATGCTCACGCAAGTTCTCTTCGTGGCGGATTTCAAATCCTGAGTCATTAAATGCGTTCATGATTACACCGGGTGCGGAAAGTTCCCCATCGGGGAACACGTAACGGTTGATAAAAGATTTGCGGTAATGGGTGGGCTCGCTGTCGTCGGGTCGAGTAATAGTGTGGTTGAGCATGCGGCCTTCGGGCTTGAGCTTGTCATTGAGGAAGCTAAAGTAGGAGGGGTAGTTTGCGCGGCCGATATGTTCGGTGAGACCGATTGAGGAAATCGCGTCAAAGTCGGTTTCGGTTACATCGCGGTAGTCACTGAAGCGGATCTGGGCTGAGCTGTCTAAGCCCGCTTCTTTGATTGCATCCTGCCCCCAGATTGCTTGCTGTTCAGAGAGGGTGACACCGATTGCCTGGACGCCGTAATTCTTGACCGCGTGCATAACCATGCCCCCCCAGCCGCAACCAACGTCAAGAAGTGTCATGCCAGGCTTAAGGTTTAATTTTCGAGCAACCAAGTCAAATTTCTCTTCTTGAGCCACTTCAAGGCTTGCATCCACTGTGGGAAATACTGCGCAGGTGTAGGCCATGGAGGGGCCAAGGACCCAGCGATAAAAACGATTGGACACGTCGTAGTGGTGCTGAATGGCTTCTGCATCTCGGCGCTTTGAGTGACGGGTACCAGCCAGCACCCGCTCTTGGGCGGGTGGTTTTGGCCGTTTCACGGCAAACGGTGCAAATTTTTTCCACAGAGTGATTTTGTCGCTGAGTGTTAAATGGCGAGTATCCATGGGGTAAAGGCGCGAGAGTGTTGTGTAAGCGTCACCCACAATCTCAAGATCGCCATTGACGTAGGCGCGGGCAATGCCCAATTGACTCGGGGAAGATGCCAGGTATTCGATGGCACGCGGGGTGGTAATTTCCAGAATTGCATCATGATCTTGTGGGCCAAAAGTTGAACCGTCATAGGCCCGAAAACTCACATTGCGTTCAGGCCCGACAACCATGCCAAATGCGTCTGCTAGTTTCACTGTTGCTCAACCACCTTCTCGTATAAACCGAGGAAGCGCCCCTGGGGGTCATACTTCTTCTTAATTTGTTCGTAGTCCTGCCCGCCATATATCGACCAAAACTCGTCTTTGTTGTAGAACGCCGTTGAGTATAGGGACTTACGCCCCTCCATTTTGGTAACTTCCTGCTCTATTTCCCGATTCTTTACTCCCTGTTCAGGCCGCTCCCCATTTATGAGCGGAACAGTGGACCAAAAACCGACATTCACGTAGAGCCGATCGGGGTCGAATTCATAGAGTGGCCAACGCACCCCGGGATCGCGTTGCTGCAGTGGGCACAGCCAAATGGGTTCAATTCCGATTTGGGCGTGGAAGAAGTCGAGAAACTCGGGCAGCCGATCAACTGGGATTTCAATATCTTGCACAATGGGTTCACGGGGAGGCTTGCGTTTGAGCATGTCAAGCTTTTCGGCGAACTTGAGTTTACGGTTGACGGCAATTATTTTCCAGTAGACGTCACTGCGCAGTCGCGATTTTGGCCACAGGGATCGCACGACTGGAATTTGGGCTCCGAAAGCACGCGAGCACCAAAACCAGTCGGTGTCCCAACGCCATAGGTAGTCGTGAATGGTGAGGTAGTCCTCAGTGAGGCTCTGGATGGATCGGTAATAAATCGACATGCCGGTGTAGTCGCTAGTACTTCGCCCGACGGGCACAGCAGCAACCATGGTGCCGACCGTGAGGTACTGCTCCGTAGGTGAAAAAACCGTGCCGTCAAGAAAATGAACCGGGGATTCGTTAAACATCGCAGAGGCCGATAGATCCTTCATGGCGACAGTGAGTGCTGCGGCCGAATCAAATCGTAGATGTGAGATGTGCACGAATGGCTCAGTCGGCTCAAGTTCTATTTTGAGCCTGAGTGCATAGCCGAGTGACCCGTAGGAATTGGGAAATGTGAAGAACAGGTCCCGATGTGGGTCATTCTCCTGACCACTCACCGTGATGACCTCGCCGGTTCCCGTTAAAATATCCATTTCCAGGACGGACTCATGTGGGGTTCCGTTTCGAAAACTTGCGCTTTCAATTCCGAGTCCGGTCACCGCCCCACCCAGTGTGATCGTGCGCAGTTGCGGAACACAGAGCGGCATCAGGCCGTAGGGGAGGGTGGCGGCGACGAGGTCTTCGTAGGTGGTCATGCCGCCCACTTCGGCGGTGCGATTGACCGGATCTACTTCGAAAACTGAGCCAAATGAACTCACATCTAAACCAGCTGCCTGGTTAGCCGCCCGGTCTCGGAAAAGATTGCTGGTTTTCTTCGCTAATCGAATCGGGGCATTTTCTGGAGCATGAGTGAGTTGGGATCGCACTCTTTTAAGGGCTGCTTGGTACCCAATGCGCCAAGATTGGGTGGCATTTGGGGTAAAACTCACGCATTAAACCTAGCGGATCCCCCTCGGATGTGGGACCACGCCAGGGAATAGGTGAGAATGCAGTTGTGAAACGCAACTCTTGGATCCCACTGGTAGCTGGCGCGGTCGCCTTCCTGCTCACATTAGGCATTGGTGGGGCGGTGGGTACTGACTGGTTGGCCCGCAATATTGAAATGGATCGATTGGTGAGTGCAATCGAGGCGTCTGAGGCGAGCATGGGCACGGTGCAAGGGCGCATCGCTGAAGTATTTGATCAGCTTGACGTGGACGATCTTGAGGGCACGACAGCTGATGCACAGTCGGAGGCTGCAACTGCCGAACTTGCCAGGATCGCAGTTGATGGCGCGGATTCAATCGGTGCTGCCGGTCGAGAAATCGCCGCGGTCAACATATTGCCATGGCACACCAAAATTAAAGCGGCACAGGAAGCGTATTTACTGCACAACTATGCCTGGCAGGCGTATATGCAGTCCGCGGCCGAAGACCCGGTCGCCTTGACGGTTGATCAGCCGCTGGTGAATCAGAGTTTTGAAGATGCACAAGAGCCGCTGGAAAGTGTGGTTCCAGTAGTTGCGCTATTTGATTTGGAAGCCCGCGTTGCCAATATTTTCATCGAAGGCGCCCCCCAGTCCAACGGGGAAATTATCTGAGCGTGGTGAGATTGCAGAATTGGCTGCAAAAAGGTTTGTCCCTTACTGACTACCGTGGATTTCGCAGCGGAGGGCAGAAATGTGGCGTCGTCATTGTCTTGGACATCAGAGAGGCTTCCTCCCAAGGGTCCGGCCCAGGGTCAGGCCCAGGGCCCGGCCCAGGGCCCGGCCCAGCTACCGTCCATGAGCCACATGACCGCGGCACACACAGCCAACCGCAGAGCACGCTTCCCGCGCTTGGTGGTGTCTCTGGCCGGTGTGGACTGATCCCCCTGGGACCCGCCCATGGCAGCGCAGTTCCCTGTGTGAACCCACCATGCACGCGCCTTTGGATATTCAGTTCTTGTGAAGCAGTAAAAAGGGTCGGACATTAGGGTCAGCCTGTGTCCAGCGCGTTTACTACCCTCGCAATCTCGGGGGTAGTAGCTGTTGTAATCGCGGCTTTTCTGCGTCAGCGGGGTTGGTCGATGTCATTGCCGTTAATTGGAGCAGGTTTCCTGTTAGGGATTGCGCCATTTGGTCCCAATGAAGTTCCCGACCCAGAAATCATTTTGGTTGCCGTGTTGGCGCCACTTGTATTTGGTGAAGCACTTGGGTCTTCATATCTGGACTTGCGTAAAGTTGCTCGACCCGTGTTTGTTCTTGCAATTGGCCTTGTTATTTTCTCTACTTTTGCGGTGGGATTCGTTGGTTACTGGGTAGCCGCGCTGCCCATTGCGGTTGCCATGGCGCTGGGGGCAGTCCTGGCACCCACAGATGCTGTTTCTGTAGGAACCATTGCTAAAAGAGCATCACTGCCCCGACGACTTGTGTCAATTCTCGAGGGTGAAAGTTTGGTTAACGATGGAACTGGCCTGACTGCGCTGAAAGTGGCAATTGTTGCTGCAATTGCTGGATCAATTACTGTGGGCGAAGTTGCCATTGATTTTTCACTGGCCGTCTTCGTGGGCGTTGGTGTAGGGATGTTCAGCGGGTGGATTATGGGACGACTCCTGCGGCACAGCCATGATCTGGTCCCCGCGAACTCGCTAATTATTGTTGCACCCTTTCTCGTGTATATAGCTGCAGAAGCGGCTCAGGGATCAGGCATCTTGGCAATAGTGGTGGCCGGACTTTTTGTCGCACACCGGCAGAACTCTGAACCCGGGGCTGCGGGCCGCGTGCAAAGCGCGGTGGTGTGGCGGCACCTGACCTTCATCCTTCAGGCGCTGGCCTTTTTCTTGATCGGTTTGCAAATCCCTGAAGTGCTCGGCCGGCTCAAGACCTCGGAAATACACTCGGCCTTAATTCTCACCGCGGCGGTTGTCGCAACGCTGATCATCACCCGAGCAGTCTTTGTGTTCGCAATGGTTGGTGTGACTCGTCTTACCAAGTCACCGGTGGCTCGACATGCAACATTTGGCCGCGAGGCTGCGATCATGGCGTGGGCTGGCGCCCGAGGACCCATTTCAGGTTTGGCCGCTTTTTCAATCCCGTTAGTAACGCTCGTTGGTGACCCATTTCCGAACCGGGACCTTATCCTCGCGGTGAGTTTTCTCGTGATCGTGATCACTCTGATTTTGGCTGAGACGCTTGGTCCGATGGCCCGGATGCTCAAAATTCCGGTCGACGATGACACCGCAGAGATCGCGCGGGTGCAGGGGATGCTTGCGAAAGCCGCCTTAATCCGTCTGGACACTGCACTTGAGGAATTTACCCAAGCTGGGACACCACTGAGCCCTGAGGACGCTGAAACATTGCGTCGCGACAGGGAGAAGCAACTACTGAGAAGTTCATCGGCCCAAGAATCGGCCCAAGAATCTGTGCCGCCAGTGACCGCCGAACTCGAGATGTCCCAAATGCTCAATCTTGCGGTTTCTATGGTGCACGCCGAGCAGGAGGAACTCATTCGCCTGCGGGACAGCGATGGCTTACCCGACTCAATCGCCCGGCCGCTCTTACGGGAGTTGGATTCGCGCGAGCAAGCTTTGGTGCGGCAAATCCGTTAAAACATGAATTAGTACTCGTTTTATGCGCTCATTCATAACAATCTACGCATGTTTACACGCTAATCGCGTCCCAACTATGTCGCGAACGTGTCACACCACCGTAATCGCCGATAGGTTGGCAAATAGAAAGTCTGGGTCTGAATTGATCAGATCGCCGTCTACCTATGATGAGTGGAGTACGAAATATGAAGTCGTTAACTAAGAAGCTGGTGGTCGTTATGGCCGCCTAGGCGCTGGCGCTAACAGCGTGCTCGAGCGATTCAGACTCGAGTGGAAGCGAGCAGGGCGACACTGTTGCAGGGGCGAATAGCCTCAGCGGCATTCCCGTAACGGTGGGATCCAAGGATTTTGATGAGCAACTACTGCTCGGTGAGATTTTAGTCCAAGCATTCGGTGCCGCTGGCGCCGAAGTTACTAATCAGGTCAACCTCGGTGGTACAAGCATTGCCCGTGCCGCTTTGACGTCCGGTGAAATTGATGTTTACCCAGAGTACAACGGAACCGGTTATGCGGTTCACCTTGAGCAAGAGGATCCCAGTTTCGATTCGGAGGAACTCACAGCGAATGTCAAGGAAATGGATTTTGAGAAGAACGGAATTGTCTGGATTGGTCGTTCACCGTTTAACAACACCTACGGTTTTGTGTCAAGCCCAGCAGCTACCGAAGCTAATGGCGGGCCGTTCACGACTCAGACGTTCATGGAGTACGTGCGCGATAACTCCGATGCGATTGTATGTATGGAGAGCGAATTCCCAGATCGCCCGGATGGCCTGATCTTGACTGAAACGGCAACGGGAATCGAATTGCCCGATGCGCAGGCCAATATTCTGGACACCGGCGTTATTTACACCGAAACCGGAGACAATAACTGCACATTTGGTGAGGTTTACACCACTGACGGTCGGATTCCGGCACTAGGCCTAACGCTAGTTGAAGATCCAGGCATAAATATCCTCTACAACGTCTCAGCAGCCATGCGTGCCGAGACTTATGACCAAGCGCCAGATCAGTTCGAAGCCATTGTTGCTGCCATTTTGCAGCCATTGGACAACAACAAGATGGCTGAACTCAATAAGCGAGTTTCAGCTGATGGTGAAGAGCCCTCAGCAGTTGCTACCGACTTCTTGGTAACAGAAGGAATCATCGCAGGCTAGTTGATTAAAAGGCATGGAGGCAGAAACCCTGCCTCCATGCCTTTTTACATTGCACCCCCACATTTTATAGAAGAGGATCTGCATGGACGGCATTTCGAGTTGGTTTGAATACCTCTCAACGCGCGGAGATCTGGTCATTGAGACGCTCACGCAAACATTGACCTACGTCGTCCTGGTAACAATCTCGGCTAGCATCGTCGCGATAGTCTTAGGAGTTGCAACCAGAAACAATCCGTTTGCAAAAGAACTCACGCTCTCAATCGCGAGCGTGTTTTTGACCATTCCCAGTCTGGCGCTCTTCACAATTTTTATTCCAATTGTGGGTCTTGGATTCGCCCCAAGCTTCATTGCTCTTTTCCTCTATGCGCTCTTACCCATCATGCGAAATACGGTTGCGGGACTGGATTCAGTCGACTCCAGCATCCTTGAGTCGGCTAAGGGCATGGGTCTCACCTCAGGTCAAATCCTGCGCAAGGTCCAGTTGCCATTGGCATGGCCGATCATGCTCGCCGGCATTCGAGTGAGTGCTCTTCTCACCGTTGGTATTTCCGCTATTGCAACCTTGGTTGCGGGCGGCGGCCTCGGTGACTTTATTAAAAGCGGCCTGGCCCGACTCCCGCTGCCAAACTCGCTTGAAGCGATCTGGACCGGAGTAATCCTGTCTTTGGCTCTTGCACTGGTAGTTGACTTTATCCTTCGCACAGTTGGACGCTTTACCAATCCAAGCGGAGTGCGCTCATGAACTTTGACAATAAGGAGATCGAGATGACAACCCCCACAATTGCACTTGAAAGCGTGACAAAAAAGTACTCGGGAGTTGATAAACCGGCCGTGGACAGGCTCAGTCTTGAAGTCGCGGCAGGGGAGATTCTTGTATTGGTTGGGCCGTCAGGCTGCGGCAAGAGCACAACACTTCGTCTGATTAACAGAATGATTGAACCCACTTCGGGGCGGATCATCTATGAAGGCGAAGATGTAACAAAGGGTGACCCAAATGAATTGCGCCGCCGCATGGGCTACGTGATTCAGCAAGTCGGCCTTTTCCCTCACCGCACTATTGCCGAGAACATTGCAACTGTTCCCAAGCTACTTAAATGGCCGAAGAAGAAAATCAATGATCGGGTAGACGAGCTACTTGAATTGACGGGCATGGATCCCAGCGTGTACCGAGATCGTTATCCCAAGGAGCTTTCCGGTGGACAGGCACAGCGCGTCGGTGTTGCCCGAGCGCTCGGTGCCGATCCTGATGTCCTACTCATGGACGAACCATTTGGGGCCATCGATCCGATCACCCGCGACCGCCTGCAAAACGAATTCCTTAGGCTGCAAGCAGAATTGAAGAAGACCATTGTGTTCGTCACCCATGACATTGACGAAGCAGTCAAAATGGGCGACCGAATTGCGATCCTGCGTGATCAGTCTGAGATCGCTCAGCTGGACGTCCCCGAGGTAATCCTTACCGACCCCGCTGATTCATTTGTTGAAAACTTTCTCGGATCCGGGGCGATTCTCAAAACATTGACATTGCGGCGCCTGCGCGACATTGACCTGTCGCATCCATTGGAAATAAATCGTTCAACTAACCGCACCGATGCGCTCGCACAACTGCACGATTCGCACTTTCCGTACGCCGTTCTCCTTGATGACTCACGTCACCCGGTGGCTTGGGTTGATGAGCGCGCCCTGAACCGTTCCGAGTCGCTGGACACCGCGGCCTCGCGAATCACAGTGCAGTTACAACCGGAAGACACTCTGCAAGACGCGCTGAGTTCCATGCTTCAAAGCTCGGCAGGAATGTCAGCTGTAGTGGACAGTCGAGGAAACTACTTGGGCACCTGCACCATTGAGAGTCTGGCATCAATGTTGATTAGCCAGCCCACAAATGGTGACCAGTAATGAGTACCACGGCTAGCGCTCAATTATCAGCCGGGGTCTTGCCATCGCGGCGCAACCAAATCGTTGGCCAGCTTGACTTGATTGTGACTCCGATCTTTTTTGCGTTGCTGTCAGTCTTACTGGTAGCGGTGTGGGTCTACTCGGACTTTGATAAAACCACAACAAGTATCTTGGAACCGAGTCGTCTCTGGACACAATTCCAGCAGCAGATCTCCCTCGCCCTCTGGTCTACTGCGCTCGTGATCGTGCTTGCGATCCCATTAGGAATCGTGGTGACCCGCGAAGGAGCCCCACGGTTGAAAAATAACTTGGTTACCGGGCTTGGACTTGGCCAGGCAATTCCAGCTTATGGGCTGATAGTCCTTTTCTTTGTTGCGTTTGGTCAAGGTTCGGTCACCGTTGTCTTGGCGTTGGCAACATTCGCGTTGCTCCCCGTGCTTCGAAATACGATCGTTGGACTCGAGCAAGTGGATCAATCCGTTATCGAAGCCGGCAAAGGCATGGGTCTGAGTGGGCTGCAACGCCTCAGGCAAATTGAATTACCCCTCGCTGTCCCGGTCATTATGGGTGGAATCCGTACGGCAACAGTTATTAACGTGGGCATGGCAACTCTGGCCTATCTCATCGGTGGAGGCGCACTTGGTGAAACCATTGCTGGTGGCCTTAAAAATGCATGGACGGCATTTCGAGTTGGTTTGAATACCTCTCAACGCGCGGAGATCTGGTCATTGAGACGCTCACGCAAACATTGACCTACGTCGTCCTGGTAACAATCTCGGCTAGCATCGTCGCGATCGTCTTGGGAGTTACAACCAGACACAATCCGTTTGCAAAAGAACTTACGCTTTCAATTGCAAGTGTGTTTTTGACCATTCCTAGCCTCGCGCTTTTCACAATTTTCATCCCGATCGTTGGCCTTGGATTCGCCCCAAGTTTTATTGCGCTTTTTCTTTATGCGCTCCTGCCCATCATGCGAAATACGGTGGCCGGCCTAGACGCGGTCGACTCAAGCGTTCTTGAGTCCGCCAAAGGCATGGGCCTGCCCTCAAGGCAGATTCTGCTGAAAGTGCAACTACCACTTGCCTGGCCAATCATGCTTGCGGGTATTCGAGTGAGCGCACTTCTCACAGTGGGTATTTCTGCTATTGCAACCCTGGTTGCGGGCGGCGGCCTTGGTGACTTCATTAAGAGTGGCCTTGCGCGGCTTCCACTGCCAAACTCACTCGAAGCGATCTGGACCGGAGTGATACTATCCTTGGCTCTTGCACTGGTTATTGATCTAGTCCTTCGCACTGTCGGCCGTTTCACCAATCCGAGTGGAGTGCGCTCGTGAACTTTGAATCCCCAATCCCCAATCCTGAGGAGAACACCATGACCACCCCAAAAATTTCCCTTCGAAATGTCACCAAGACGTATCCCGGCGTGGAAAAACCGGCGGTCAAGGATTTAAGTCTGGATATTGCCGCGGGTGAGATCTTGGTCCTTGTAGGTCCATCAGGTTGCGGTAAGAGTACGACGCTTCGCCTCATTAACCGCATGATTGAGCCAACTTCAGGTGAAATAATTTTTGACGGCGTAGATGTAACCAAGGGTGATCCAAATGAATTGCGTCGACGCATGGGATACGTGATTCAGCAAGTCGGCCTCTTCCCTCACCGCACTATTGCCGAGAACATTGCAACTGTTCCCAAGCTACTTAAATGGCCGAAGAAGAAAATCAATGACCGGGTAGACGAGCTACTTGAATTGACTGGCATGGATCCCAGCGTGTACCGAGATCGTTATCCCAAGGAGCTCTCCGGTGGACAAGCACAGCGCGTCGGCGTTGCCCGAGCGCTCGGTGCCGATCCTGATGTCCTACTCATGGACGAACCATTTGGGGCCATCGATCCGATCACCCGCGACCGCCTGCAAAACGAATTCCTTAGGCTGCAAGCAGAATTGAAGAAGACCATTGTGTTCGTCACCCATGACATTGATGAGGCAGTCAAAATGGGTGATCGAATTGCGATCTTGCGCGATCAGTCTGAGATCGCTCAGTTGGACGTCCCGGAGGTAATTCTTACCGACCCGGCAGATTCATTTGTCGAGAACTTCTTAGGTTCAGGTGCGATTCTTAAAACGCTGACTCTGAGGCGCCTGCGAGATATCGAACTTTCGCACCCACTCGAAATCAGACGCTCAACTAATCGCACCGAGGCGATCGCGCAACTTCATGAGTCTCACTTTCCGTACGCGGTTCTCCTGGATGACTCAAATCAGCCAGTCGCTTGGGTTGATGAACGTGCGCTAAACCGCTCTGAATCACTGGACAGTGCGGCTTCACGAATCACGGTGCAAATACAACCTGAGGACACATTGCAAGACGCGTTAAGCTCCATGCTTCAAAGTGCCGCCGGAATGTCAGCTGTAGTGGACAGTCGAGGCAACTACTTGGGCACCTGCACTATTGAGAGTCTGGCATCAATGTTGATTAGCCAGCCCACAAATGGTGACCAGTAATGAGTACCACGGCTAGCGCTCAATTATCAGCCGGGGTCTTGCCATCGCGGCGCAACCAAATCGTTGGCCAGCTTGACTTGATTGTGACTCCGATCTTTTTTGCGCTGCTGGCGATCTTACTGGTAGCGGTGTGGGTCTACTCGGACTTCGATAAAACGACAACAAGCATTTTGGAACCGAGTCGCCTCTGGACACAATTTCAGCAACAGATCTCCCTCGCCCTCTGGTCTACTGCGCTCGTGATCGTGCTTGCGATCCCATTAGGAATCGTGGTGACCCGCGAGGGAGCCCCACGGTTGAAGAATAACTTGGTTACCGGGCTTGGACTTGGCCAGGCAATCCCCGCTTATGGACTGATAGTCCTATTCTTCGTGGCGTTTGGTCAAGGTTCGGTCACCGTTGTGTTGGCGTTGGCAACATTCGCGTTGCTCCCCGTGCTTCGAAATACGATCGTTGGACTCGAGCAAGTGGATCAATCCGTTATCGAAGCCGGCAAAGGCATGGGGCTTAATGGGTTTGGGCGGCTAAGAAAGATCGAACTGCCACTGGCCGTTCCGGTTATCATGGGTGGAATTCGCACGGCAACAGTTATTAACGTGGGCATGGCAACCCTTGCCTACCTCATTGGTGGCGGTGGACTAGGCATAACAATTGCTGCTGGGCTTAAGACCGGTCGACCCACAGCAATTTTTGTAGGCGCAGTACTTGTGGCGCTCATTGCACTGGCACTTGATTTTCTTGGTGGTCTGGCCCAGCGGTATCTCAAGCCTAAAGGCCTTGCCTGAGAGTAGGCTCCACAATCGTGTTCGATTCGATTAACGGCGTCCCCATACATGCACTAATAGTGCATGTTGCCATAGTCCTGATTCCGCTTTCCGCGATTGGCGCGATCCTGATCGCCGCTCGCCCTAAAGCACTGCGCCTCTTTGGGGCCGCCACCGTTATAGGCGCCGCCGTTGGTGCTGTCGCCAGCGTAATTTCAAAAACGTCGGGGCAAAATTTATCCCAGCGAGTTGGCTGGCCTCAAGAACACGTCGACTACGGAAACATTTTCCCGATTGCCGCAGTGGCGTTCCTTCTCTTGTTAGTTGTTTTTTGGTTGATTGCCCGCGGAGTGCCGCTCAACCGCAACCGACCTCTATGGCTCAAAGTGTTTGGCGCGGCTTTGATCTTGGCAGCTATCGGGATTACCTACCTCACGGTGCTTACCGGTTTCTCGGGAGCGTCAGCGACGTGGACAAAAACAATAGAAAATACGCAGCCCGGAACCTTTAAGTCGACCGAGTGAGACTCTTTTATCCCCGTCCGCATCGATCCGGTTCGTGAGCCGGAGTGTGAACCTGGAAAGTAAGAGTCAGCAAAGACTCTCTATGTCATACTCATGACATGGACGAATTGACGTGCCCGTACTGCAACGCCGTCTTTGAAGATGAGCGGGCGCTTCTGGAGCATTTCTGTCCAGATAAGACGGACGAGACTTCCTAGATCAAGCGAGCCGGTCTTTTCATCGCGGCCCTTGTGATTGTCAGACTTGACTGTTCCTAGCTACCAAGTATCGAAGGGCCTGCAAATGTCTGAATCAACTATCAAACTCTACGGTGCTCAATGGTGCCCTGACTGTCGGCGCAGCAAGGCGTTCTTGCGTGATCAGAGAATTGAATTCGAATATATCGATCTTGAACTTCAACCTGCCGAAGTAAATACAGTGCTTGAATTGAATGACGGTAAGCAAATTATTCCCACCATAGTATTTCCAGACGGAAGCCATCTGGTGGAACCAGACAACGGGCAGTTAGCGCAGAAACTGGGTCTCACTCGGGAGGCGGCAAAGAACACTTACGATGTCGTGATAATCGGGGGCGGACCTACCGGACTGACAACCGCGATCTATGCCGCACGGGAAGACTTGTCGACTTTAGTGATTGAGAAATCCGCACTCGGTGGTCAAGCAGGAGTGACCGAGCGGCTCGACAATTACCCGGGTTTCCCCGATGGAATCGAAGGAGCAGAACTCGCGGACCGGATAGTAAAACAGGCTGAACGCTACGGCGTGGAATTGCTCTCCGCAGTCGCGGCCGAAAGCATCGAGTCGTCAAATGGTGCGGCTCGAGTCACTCTGTCAACCGGCGCCGTTATTGCGGCTGGGGCAGTTGTTCTTGCCACTGGCTCCACCTACCGCCGTACGGGCGTACCGGGCGAATCAGATTTGATTGGGGCAGGTGTCCACTTTTGTGCGACGTGCGATGGCCCCTTCTACAAAGATGCCGATGAATTAGTAGTCCTTGGCGCGGGAAACTCCGGTCTGGAAGAGGGGCTCTTTCTCACCAAATTTGCAAAGCACGTGACGGTCCTTGAGCAGAGTGACAAAGTCGCGGGATCAAAAATTTTGCACAACAAGGTTTCTGCACATCCGAAAATGGATTTGCGTCTGAATTCAACTGTGGCCTCATTCAATCCAGATTCAAATCGGCGCCTGGAATCCCTCACGGTGACCGGTCCCGATGGTGAAACCTATGATCAGCCAGCTGCGGCCGCGTTTGTGTTCATTGGACTTGACCCGAATACGGGTTGGCTAAATGGGTTGGTTGACCTTGATCAGCGAGGCTTTATCGTAACTGATCGCATGATGCAGACATCGGTTTTGGGCATCTTCGCGGCCGGAGACGTGCGGGCCGGATCCACGAAGCAACTGGCCTCGGCCGTGGGCGAGGGCGCAGCCGTGAGCTTGCAGATTCGTCACCACCTGGAGTCAGAGCAACGCAAGTGACTCAGGCAAATGTGTTGGATGAAGAACCCACTTGTTATTCATCACATGAACCACACGCACAGACTCACACACGGTGAGGGACTTGCCTGAAGATTCCTTGATACTTGGATTGGGGGATTTTCCGCCGAGTTAATGCGGTAGCGGCAGCTTCCAGTATGCGATCGGCAGAGTCCAGCCGGGTTCCGCGGGGGTTCTGCGCGGGTTCTGCGCGGCGCCAGTTCCGTGAATTCTTCGATGGTGCGGACCGTATTCCAAGGCGAGGGTCTGTGTATCTCTACCGAGTGAAGTTATTTGCGAGACCCTTAACGGATGTTTCTTGCTCATAAGACAGATTCGCATCTGAACAGGGAGCTGAAATCGCAAGAAATGACGCCAGGTCGAGTCACACTCAGCCTGTTTGTCATTTGTACTGTCCCGTTTTTCATCTCGGCAGACGTCTCCGTCATCAATCTGGCATTGCCTTCCATTGCTACTGACCTCAACGCGTCCATGTCTGAATTGCAGTGGGTTATCGCCTCCTACAACATTGCGCTCGCAGGTTTGTTACTTCTGGGTGCAGGCATCGGTGAGCGGTTTGGGTACAAGAGTGCGTTTCTCTCCGGCGTGTTCCTGTTCATGATCGGGTCCGTGTTTGCTGGTCTTGGGTCCACTCTTCCACTCCTGATCGGGTCGCGTGTGCTTATGGGGATTGGAGGCGCGCTATTAATTGCGCCGGCACTGTCATTAATTGCCATGATCTTTCCTCCACAGCAGCGCGCTAGAGCCGTTGCAACTTGGGCTGCTGCGGGTGGAATCGGTCTAGCACTAGGCCCCGTCCTTGGTGGAGCGATCCTTATGTTCGCATCTTTTCAATGGCTCTTCTTAGTGAATGTTCCATTCATGCTTATTCTGTTAATTCTCGGGCTGAAAGTTTTACCCGGGGGGGCATCGGGGGAGGCTTTACCGCTTGATCTTGTGGGCGCGCTCTTCTCAGTCCTCGGATTCACGCTATTTGTGGGGGGATTGATTGAAGCTCCGCGTGCCGGCTGGACCAGTCCATTTACTCTGGGTTTGCTTGTGGGTGGAGTCACCCTGATTCTTGGTTTTGTCATATGGGAATTGCGCCACAAAAACCCCATGATTCAGATCCGAATCCTGCGTGGACGCGCGGTTGTTGCCGGATCTCTTACCCTTTTTATTTGCTACATATCTTTTACCGGCAGCCTTTTTCTTGTCACCCAGCAACTTCAAGTCGTCATTGGTGTTTCCACTATGGTCGTAGGGCTCTGTGTGGCTCCGGCTGCACTTGTGTTTTGGGCCCTCTCCACCCGCGCCTCTAAAGTAGCAGAGCGTTTCGGCGCTGCCAGAACACTGCTGATGGGAGTTGTTCTTACCTGTGCCGCGTTCGCGCTTGCGGCGGTAACAGCCTCCATGGAATCGATGGTGGTGGCGATCCTGTATCTAGGCGTTGCAGCCACCGGTTGGGCGCTAATTGTCCCCATCGCAACCACGATGACGATTAATTACCTTCCACCCGAGTGGATAAGTAGCGGCTCGGGGATGAGCATGCTTTCTCGGTTCCTCGGGGCGTCTTTCGGAGTCGCAATTTTAGGAAGCGTAATCGTATCCGTTACCGGACCCATGCAAGCGCACGCAGATGCAGCTCTGTTGAATGAAGGCATCAGATGGGCTTATTTAGCCGGTGCGATCGTTGCCCTTGCAGGGTTCTTGATCGCACTGCCATTGCTGCGTGGATGGTCTCCCCCGGATGTTGGCCCGGGGAATCAACCCGAGCCTTCGCACCCCAACGATTAGGGTACTCATTCAAATGTTTATTTGGTTAACGTCAGAAGGTGTTGAGTAGTAGCTTTAGCAGGGCACCCCCCGTGCCGGCTTGCAAGGGGAAAGGTTCGTTATCAGCCCCATAGCGCCTCAGTCACGGTACCTGCATTCACCGACAGGGTTGAGCGACCCATTCGGTAATCCTCAGTGACGGCCATAGCTTCACCGTCAACGGATCCCACGCGCCACGCGTACCTGGCATTCTCGATCCGCTCCCCAGCTTGCGCCACGAGCAGTTTTGCCGCGAGGAGTTCAGATCGGAAGTTCTTACGAGCTTTCACGGCTAACACCTCGCAAACGACGCGGTTCCCATTTTTGTCGAACGACCGACGCGGAATCGCCTCTGGGCGCGAGGCCCCTCAACATTCTCATTCATGGAGCTATCGTCGGTATGGACACAGAAGTTGAACTGGACACCCTCATCGATTCCTGAATCTCGCCCCACTTACAAAAGGATTAGTTGCTAAGAGTCACTGTCGATTTCCGGTCCTGTCACCGGAAAAAACCCGAGTTGAAGTTCGATCCCTTGAAATTAACCTTCTTGACCTTCGCACCTTTCCACGATGTCTTTCCCATTCTCGTGTTCCGCATATCCGAATTCTTAATGTCTACTCCATCAAAATTCGCTTTGTAGAAACCTGATTTCTGAAAATCGGAGTCCCTGATAAGTGCATTTTTCCACTTCGTCAAATACAAATTTTCCTCGATCATAACAACGTTACTTAGCGTTGCACCACGAAAATCTGCTCTCGCAATAGTGCGAGCTCCAAACTTTGTTGTGCCGTCAATATTGATGCCTCTCATATCTGCTTTCTCTAGATACGCTTCCGACAAGTCAACACCCCGCAGAGTCGTGCCGCTCAGATTCGCATCCGTTAGCCCCGCCCCACTAAAGTCTATGTTGGTCAGGGTGGCTCCAGATAGGTCAATTCCCTTTAGTTTTTGGTCACTGCAGTCTGCCTGTGGACGGATAAAACAATTTTTGAAGTTTGGAATCGCGTAGTCACCGGCATTAGAGAGAAGTGTGAGACCGGCGGTCTGCGGTATGCCGGTAGTGCGCATGGTGTTCCACATTGCATCTAGTCCAGGTTGACTGGGATTCCATTGGACTCCGAGAAGGTCATACGGTGTTGACGTGTACTGATACCAAAAAGTTGAATTGATACCCAGATTTTTGGAATC